>PPYE01046150.1_pt1 | contig 278928 bp, 259 predicted proteins | sample 1559881 | NCBI WGS metagenome assembly PPYE01 (sample SAMN08240022, study PRJNA423297) | Human gut metagenome, whole genome shotgun sequencing project. | reverse complement strand
TGGAACTTTGATTTTCTCGCCCGGCTTTGCCACGGTGGGACGATCAAAGGAGCGTGCGTTTGAACAAAAAGAAAAAGTCCACAAACATTTCCCCTTACCCCGATGATGTCATCGACCGTCTGGCACGGGCGTTCTACCCGGCCATCCTTGCCTGCTGGAACAGCGAGGAAGGACAGCGGTCACTTGTCGGGGCGGAGGCCCCTCCATCTTGCTAACGCAAGACCGTTCGGTCGCTCAAAAGCCCCACTGGGGCTTTTATTGCTGCGCAAACGCGAGCTTGCCTATGGCAGGCGGAACAGGCTCATATCTCTGGCAAAGAAAAACAGGAAGTTCCCGCTTGCTGGGTATTCGTAAAACAGTTTTCGAGAAATGACACGGCAACTGCCTGTCAGGATTGGTTACGAGTACCCGGCTAGGCCGAGGAATCATCAAGTCCCATGTCCGCACCGTCAAGGTGTTGGGTATGGGGCTTTTTGCATTTCAGGAACGTGTACATCTCTGGAAAGGTGTAACACACTAGACTTTGTACCAAAGTCGTGTGCCAAGGGTGCTGCGCCCCTTTGGAATCCCTGCTTACATCGCCTGTGGGCGATGTAGATTCGCCGCACAGAAAGCTCTCACAAAAGGCACACCCGGCTGTCTGCGGCGAGGAGAAGGCACTTCTGCGGAAGTGTAATAACCCACTATGACACTTTCATCCCTGTGGTCTGCAAAGTGTAGTGGGCTCTCCGAGGGGGAAACGGCTATATAGGGTGCGCTTCGGGCAAATCGCTGCGTACGTGCGTACCAATCTCTCGTACGCACGTACGCAGTAAAACGGCTAAAATCTCCTATATAGGGGTGTTCTTCTGGAAATCAATATGATATACTCAACTTAACCAACCATCAACTAATAGGAGGCGGTAATATTATGGGAAAAACTTTTGTGTGTAGCTTATGCCGTAATGGAATCATTGGCGGTGGTTTGTACATTGATGAACAGAGCATTACATATTCAACTCAAAAGCTCACAGTCAGTCCACTGTATCGCAACCTTGTATTGCCCATGAACGAGATAAGGGAGCTTTCATGGAGTCAGATGGTCGTTCCTGTTGCAGCAATTTCCATGAAAGATGGAGAATGTTATAAATTTATCATATATAACAAATCAGGATTTGAAAAGGCATATAAGCAATATAGCAACCACCAAGAATGAAATCACCTAGCAGGGTTTGGGGCAGGCACGCCCCAACAAGAAGCTGTCCCAAAAGGGCAAGAATTTTCAAGAATTGAAAATTTGTGGCCACGGGACGATTCTTGCTCTCACGAAAACCCATACTTTTTGAAAATCCGCTTTTCGCAGCCAAAGGAGGATGCACCATGAAAAAAGAGATCGAAGCCTTCGTCAACGCAGCCAACGAGCAGGAGTTGGAAGCCGCATGGAATAACCTCTCGGCAGAGGAACAGCGAGTTTTCGAGCAGCTCATGGAGGAAGAACCACCCGAAGATGCACTGGCATTTTTCGCACAGCTGTATGATGATGCCCCGAAAGAGCAGACCAGCGAGACTGTGAACATCTCCGAAAATGAAATCTATTTCAAGCGGAAGCCCTTGACCGAAGAGCAGAAGAAACACAGCTCTTATGTGGACGAGAACGGCAACCTCCATGTCAAGAACCTGTCCGCTTTCTGGATTCCAGAACTGACCACCACGGAGAAAGTCGGTCACACCACCTACACCGTGACCGGCAGCTATGAGGGCAAGGAGTCCTTTTTGAAGAAGCTGGAGCGCATTGTTGCCAAGAACGCCCAGCAAAAATTTGAAGATGAGGGTGCAGACGAATGACAACTGCGTCCAATTCTGCTATACTTGACCCGGTAACCAATCCTGTACCGACAGTTGCTCCACAGAGTAAGGAGGACACAACAATGTCTGGAGCAACGAATAAAATCACCGCACTTTACTGCCGACTGTCGCAAGAGGACGCACGGCTCGGCGAAAGCCTGTCCATTGAGAACCAGAAGGCTATCCTTCTGGAATACGCCAAAAAGGACCACTTCCCGAACCCGGTGTTCTTTGTGGATGATGGCTACTCCGGCACGAACTATGACCGCCCCGGCTTTCAGAGTATGCTGGTCGAGATCGAAGCAGGGCGTGTAGGAATCGTTATCACGAAAGACCTGTCCCGACTGGGGCGCAACTCTGCCTTGACGGGTCTGTACACAAACTTTACCTTTCCCCAGTATGGCGTTCGCTACATTGCCATTAACGACAATTACGACACCATTGACCCGAACAGCGTAAACAACGATTTTGCGGGTATTAAGAACTGGTTCAACGAGTTTTACGCCCGCGATACCAGCCGCAAGATTCGGGCTGTCCAGAAGGCCAAGGGAGAGCGTGGAGTGCCGCTGACGGTCAATGTTCCGTACGGCTATGTAAAAGACCCGGAGAACCCGAAGCATTGGCTTGTTGACCCGGAAGCGGCTGCGATTGTGAAGCGCATCTTCTCCATGTGCATGGAGGGACGTGGCCCGACCCAAATTGCAAACCAACTGTGGGTGGACAAAGTTCTGACTCCCACCGCCTACAAGCTGAGCCATGGCCGGAGTACAAACGCACCTGCCCCGGAAGACCCTTACCGCTGGGATAAAAGAGCAGTAAGTTTGATTCTGGAACGCCGGGAGTACACTGGCTGCACAGTCAACTTCAAGACCTATACTAACTCTATCTGGGATAAAAAGAGACATCTGAATCCTGTGGAAAATCAGGCTATCTTCCCGGATACACATGAGCGCATTATTGACGATGATGTGTTTGAAAAGGTTCAGGAGATTCGTAACCAGCGTCACCGCATGACTCGGACAGGCAAGAGCAGCATTTTCTCCGGTATGGTCTACTGCGCTGACTGCGGTTCCAAGATGCAATATGGTTCGTCCAACAACAGGGACTTCAGTCAAGACTTCTTTGATTGCTCTCTGCACAAGAAGAACGGGAGCAAGTGCAAGGGACACTTCATCCGGGTAAAGGTTCTGGAAGGACGTGTACTGAGTCATGTTCAGCGGGTGACGGACTACATTCTCCGTCATGAAGACTACTTCCGCAAGGTCATGGAGGAGCAGCTTCGGGTGGAAAGCACCGAAAAGCTGACCGTCCTGAAGAAGCAGCTTGCCCGGAATGAGAAGCGGATTGCAGACCTCAAACGGCTGTTCATGAAAATCTACGAGGATAACGCCAGCGGAAAGCTGAGCGATGAACGCTTTGACATGATGAGCCAGAGCTACGATGCCGAACAGAAGCATCTGGAAGAGGAAGCCCTCTCTATCCAGCAGGAAATCGAAGTACAGGAACAGCAGATCGAGAATATTGAGAAGTTCGTCCAGAAAGCGCACAAATACGTTCATATTGAAGAACTCACCCCTTATGCTCTCCGTGAACTGGTGTCAGCCATCTATGTGGATGCCCCGAATAAGTCCAGCGGAAAGCGGGTGCAGCACATCCATATCAAGTACGATGGGCTGGGGTACATCCCTCTGGATGAACTGGAAGCAAAAGAAAAGGCGTGACCGAAGTCACGCCAAATCTTCCCCATTTAGGGAACTTTTGCAAATACTGTTTTATGGGAACTCTGCTCTGGGGAACTCCCTGCCTTACTTATCGTGTGTGGATTTTTGCAGGGTGCGTCCGGGTGGGCGCACCCTGTTTTTGTTTGTGCTTATTTCTTCAGAATCCGCATTGCGTTCAGAACAGCGATGATCGTGACACCCACATCACCGAACACGGCTTCCCACATACCGGCCATGCCGAGTGCGCCCAGAACAAGGAACACGCTCTTGATGCCAAGAGCAATCACGATGTTCTGCATCACAATCCGTTTCGTAGCCTTTGCAACATCAATGGCTTCTACAAGTTTCGATGGTTCATCTGTCATCAGAACAACATCCGCAGCTTCAATCGCGGCATCCGAGCCAAGACCTCCCATGGCAATGCCGACATCTGCACGGGCAAGAACAGGGGCATCGTTGATGCCATCGCCCACGAAGGCGAGTTTGCTGCCCTGCCGTTTCTGCTTATCCAGCATTTCCAGCTTTTCGACCTTCTGGTCGGGCAAGAGCTGTGCATAATACGCATCCAGACCAAGTTCGTCTGCCACCGACTTGCCGATTCGCTCATCATCGCCGGTAAGCATAACAGTTTTTTCCACGCCGATCTTTTTCAGCTCTGCGATTGCGCACTTGCTGTCCGGCTTCACTTCATCTGCGATCAGGATACAGCCTACATAGCTACCATCCGCTGCTACATAGAACTTTGTTCCGGCTGCATCGCAAGCGGCATAGGCAATCTTTTCAGATTCCATCAGCTTACTGTTGCCAGCCAGTACCTTCTTTCCCTGCACCATAACGCTGATGCCGTGTCCTGAGATTTCCTCAAAGCCAGAGAACTGCTTCTGGTCGATTGGCTTTCCATAAGTCGCAAGAATCGACTTTGCGATCGGGTGGTTGGAATAACTCTCTGCCTGTGCAGCATACTCCAATACCTGCTCTTTTTGGTATCCGGCTGCCGGAATGATATTTGCGACCTCAAAAACACCCTTTGTTAAGGTGCCGGTCTTATCAAAGACCACCACGCTCACTTTGTTCAGTGCTTCCAGATAGTTGCTGCCCTTTACCAGCACACCGCGCTTGGATGCGGCACCAATACCGCCGAAGAAGGTCAGGGGAATAGAAATGACCAATGCACACGGGCAGGAAACGATCAGGAACACAAAACCTCTGCGCAACCACTCAGACCAGCCGCCGCCAAAGACGAGCGGCGGAATGATCGCCAACACAGCCGCCATTCCAACAACGACCGGCGTATAGTATCGTGCAAAGGTCGTGATGAAGTTCTCGGTGGGAGCTTTTCTTGCAGAAGCATTCTCCACAAGGTCAGTGATCTTCGATACCGTGGATTCCCCGAAGCTCTTTGTGACTTTCAGCGTCAGCAAACCGCTCTGGTTGATGCAACCGGACAGGGCTTCATCGCCTTTGCGGATGCTTCTCGGCACAGATTCGCCGGTCAGTGCCTTGGTGTCCAGCATGGATTCGCCATCCACAACGATGCCATCCAGCGGGATTTTTTCACCGGGTTTTACCACGATGATCTCGCCCACCGCAACGCTTTCCGGAGAAACGACCTGCAATACGCCATTCCGCTTAACGGTCGCCGAATCCGGACAGATGTCCATAAGGTCAGAGATGGACTTTCTGGAACGCTTTACCGCCAGCGACTGGAAGAACTCTCCGACCTGATAGAACAGCATGACTGCAACAGCTTCCGGGTATTCCCCGATGGCAAATGCGCCGATCGTGGAAACACTCATCAGGAAATGCTCGTCAAACACCTGTCCTCTGGTGATATTTTTCACTGCCTGCCATACGACATCCCAGCCAAGAATCACATACGCCACAATCAGAAACGCCAGTTCCGCCAGAGTCGGCAGCTTTGCGAATACGGTCAATGCCATACCGATTGCATAGACCACAGCACCCACGGCAAGCCGTATCGTGCGCTTCTTATCCTCATCGTTATAGACCGCCGCTTTTTCATCCTTTTTGACAGGTGCAGTCGCTTCCAGCTGCTTTTCCGACACTTCAACATCCGGCTCATGGCTGTGTACGATCGTGGTAACGGTATCCAGCAAGGAAGCAGCTACCGATGTTCCAGCCTGAACAGTCAGCGTCTGGTTCATCAGATTCACGGTCGAAGAAGTCACGCCATCCAGCTCACCGACTTCTTTCTCGATCTTTGCTGAGCAGTTCGGGCAGTCCAGACCTTTCAGGAGATAGACTTTCGTCACCGCAGGTTCGGTCTTTTCCGACACTTCAACATCTGGCTCGTGGCTGTGGACGATCGTGGTAACGGTGTCCAGCAGGGAGGTAGCCACCGATGTTCCTGCCTGAACAGTCAATGTCTGGTTCATCAGATTCACGGTCGAAGAAGCCACGCCACCCAGCTCACCGACTTCTTTCTCAATTTTGGCTGAGCAGTTCGGACAATCCAGACCTTTCAGGAGATAGACCTTCGTCACCGCAGGTTCGGTCTTTTCCGACACCTCAACATCCGGTTCATGGCTGTGAACGATCGTTTCGACCTGTTCCGCCAGTGTTGCATCCGCAGACTTTTCTGACTGAACGGTCAGTGTCTGCTGCATTAAATTCACAACCGAGGATTCCACTCCCGGCAATGCTCCGACCTCTTTTTCTATCTTGGCGGAACAATTCGGGCAATCCAGACCTTTCAGGATGAATACTCTTTTCATTTTGACCTCCGCTACGTTTTCTTAATTGTTCAATCGCTCAACTTAAAAGACAAAAAGATAATCGCTTGCGCGATCATCCTCTTAAATGCTCAAATCCCTTGTCGATGATCTCCTTTACATGATCATCCGCCAGCGAATAATACACGATCTGGGCCTCTCTGCGGAATTTGACCAGTCCGGCAAGCCGGAGTGCTTTCAGCTGGTGAGAGATCGCCGATTTGGTGACGCCCAGCAGAACCGCAAGGTCGCATACACACATCTCGCTCTGTTCCAGAGCATGAAGGATCTGCACTCTTGTGCCATCTCCGAACAGCTTGAAAAGCGATGCAAGCTGGATGTAGTCGTCTTTCGGCTGCATTTTGCCTTTTACATCGTTCACGATGTCCTCATGGATCACATCGCAATTACAGGTGTATAAAGAATTTGACATCAGACGTTCTCCTTGTTTTGTAGTTGAACAACCGTTCAATCATATTATATCTGCTTTTCCTCCGTTGTCAAGAGGAAAAGTTAGCATCTGCTTCCTGCGATTTGTCGTCTAACAGACCTTGACAGCCTCCTTATTTCGCATACAATATAGTTGAGTGTTTACTCAACTGCCGTATTTTGCGCAGAAGATTTTTCATTTGAACAACCATGCAATAAATAAAAGAGGTCTGCCTGTGAAAGGAAAATTCATCACTCTGGTTCTGACATTGGGATTTCTTGCCGCGTTTGGCGTATTTATGCACTCGCCGCCCTCTATTCTGGATGGGCTGACCGGTGCGACCCCGAAAGCGAAACGTGCCGCACAGATGGCCGCACCGCTGGAGGGCAACTATCTGTTCTGCATCAACCCTGCGCTGGAACCGTTTTCCGATGCGGATTTCCGGAATGATCTGAAAGCATTTGTTTCCGGTGAGACAGAAGTCCTTTCCGATGCCGGACTGCCGCACATGACGCTTTCGGTCTGCGAAACAGACTATCCCTTGCTTTGCTATGCAACGGCTCTTTGTGAACGCCTGACTGCTGCCGGAGCAGATGTCACGTTGAAGCAGTACAGCGAAACCATGCTGCGTTCCCGTGCAATCAATGGGCGGTATCAACTGCTGCTGGTTTCGGAAAATACGCTTGATGCAACAGCATTGCCGGATGCAGACATCCTTCTGCTCTCCGCAGAAGAAATGGAGGACCCCTCATGCGAAAACTGAACACCATTCTCTCCGTTCTGCTACTTTTCATCTGTCTGCTTCATGGGCTGATGGGCAGTTTTATGTTGCTGGGCATCAGTTCCGGGGCAGGAAAGTTTCTGGCATGGATCGGCGTTGGCATTCTGGCGGCGCACACCGTCCTTGGGCTTTTGCTGACCGCACAGACATTCCGGGCTTCCCGATCCGGCGGAAAACTCTACGGAAAGCAGAATGCTCTGTTCTGGGCAAAGCGCACCAGTGGGCTTGCTATTTTGCTCATGCTCTTTTTCCATATTGGCGTGTTCGGCAGAGTGCAGGACGGCGTATACATTCTGTTTCCGTTCACAACGGTCCGGCTGCTGACGCAGCTTTTACTGGTTGCTTCGGTATTTGTGCATCTTCTGCTCAATCTCCGACCCCTTCTGGTATCGCTGGGCATCGTCCGGGATAAGGAGCAGCGCGGCGACCTCTATCTGATTCTTTCTATACTGGTGCTGTTTGCTGCCGGTTCGATCATTCTATATTATATCGGGTGGAACAATGTATGAAACACACTTTGGTGATCGTGGGTGCAGGGCTGGCAGGGCTTTCCGCTGCTTTGACTGCTGTGAAAAACGGCTGGACGGTAAAGCTGGTGTCCTCCCTTGCCTCCGAGCGGGCGCAGTCTGTTATGGCAGAGGGCGGAATCAATGCAGCCTTGAATACCAAGGGAGAGGAGGATAGCCCGGAGCAGCATTATACAGATACCCTGACCGCTGCCTGCGGACTTGCTGACCCGAATGCAGTCTGGGGGATGACGCAGGCTGCGTCCGAACTGGTGCGCAGCCTGCACCATCTGGGAGTACAATTCAACGTGACAGATGACGATGAACTCGACCTGCGGAATTTTGGCGGACAGAAGAAAAAGCGGACGGCCTTTGCACAAAGCGATACGGGAAAGCAGCTAATGACCGCTCTGATTGATGCTGTGCGCCGGGAAGAAAGCGCGGGAACGGTCGAACGCTTTCCACACCATAAGTTCCGCACCCTGCTGCTTTCCGGGAACATCTGCGGTGGCTGCACAGTGCAGGACACCTATACTGGCGAACTGCTGCGGTTTGTATGCGATGCCGTCCTGATTGCCACAGGCGGGCTGCATGGCTTATTCGGTGATACGACCGGCTCTCTTGCCAATACCGGAGAAGTCACCGCAGAACTGTTCCGTCTGGGCGTTCCGATGGCAAATCTTGAAATGATCCAGTACCACCCTACCACGGTCGAACTGGGCGAAAAACGGATGCTTCTGAGTGAGGCCGCCCGTGGTGAGGGCGGGCGGCTGTTTGCATTACGGAACGGGAAGCCGTGGTATTTCATGGAAGAAAAATATCCGGAACTCGGCAACCTGATGCCGCGTGACATCACCGCGCGGGAAGTCTGGACGGTCAGCCGTGACTATGAGGTGTTCCTTGATATGACAGAGCTTCCTAAAGAAGTCATGGAGCATAAACTTGCCGGACTGGTGGATGATTGTCAGACCTATCTGCACAAAGATATTCGCAAAGAACCCATTCCGATTTTGCCGGGTATCCACTACTTTATGGGAGGCATTCAGGTGGACGAGCGGCACCGCACTTCGATGCGGAATCTGTACGCTGCCGGTGAATGCTGCGCTCAGTACCATGGCGCAAACCGTCTGGGTGGAAATTCTCTTCTGGGTGCGATCTATGGAGGACAGATTGCTGCGGAAACTGCCTGCCGGGAAACAGTCAGTTCCCCCAATATGCCCTGTGCCGAAGAATCCCTTCTGCCCGAACTTTCCCCGGACGCTCAAATGCAGATGAATCGTATTCTGCTGAACGCACTCGGTGTCGTGCGGGATGCACAGACATTGGAAGCGGGCATTCAGGAAATCCGCAAACTGTCTGGCACCCTTCCGCTTCTGGGCTGTGCCATGCTGGAAAGTGCCCTCGCCCGAAAAGAAAGCCGGGGTGCGCACTGGCGGGCAGATTATCCCCAACGCAACGATGCCGTTTACTGCAAAACCACCGTGGCACACTGGAACGGGCAGCATATCGCCATCAGCTTTGAATCCATCCCCGAAAGGCGGCATGATTTATGAACTACACCATCCGAATCAAACGGCAGGAAAACCCGCAGGCTTCACCCTGCTGGCAGGAGTTTTCCTTTGAGGGAAGTGCGGACACCTCGATTGCTTCGGTGTTGAACGAGCTGAATCACCGCAGCCCTCTGTGCGAAAAGAGCGGAACGGTCGTTTCCCCCATTGCGTGGGAATGCGGCTGCATGATACGCAAGTGCGGTGCCTGTGCCATGCGGATCAATGGTCTGCCTCGTCTTGCCTGTTCCGTTTTTCTGCGGGACTGTAAGGGAAGCGTTGTTACTCTGGAGCCTTTGAGCAAATTCCCACTGGTGAAAGATCTGGTCGTAGACCGTTCCGTGATCTTTGAAGCACTGAAGCGGACAAAGCTGTGGCTGGAAGGAGATGCGTTCCAGACCAGCTATACGCACAGCCAGCGGTATCAATCTGCTAAGTGTCTGCTCTGTGGCTGCTGCTTGGAGGTCTGCCCGAACTTTGACCCGAACAGTGAATTTGCTGGAGCTGTTCTGCCCGTCAACGCTTACCGTATTCTGAACGAAGAACAGGATATTGCCCATCGGACAGAACTCGCAAATGCGTATCGTCAGCTTTATTTTGAAGGCTGCGGAAAATCTCTTGCGTGCCAGGACATCTGCCCAGCCGGAATCCCGGTCGAAGAACTGATGTCACGTTCCAATGCCGCAGCGGTCTGGAAGCGATAAAGTGTAAAAGGGTATGCGGTTTATAGCCGCATACCCTTTTATGCTTAATCTTCTAATCCGTGACTTCCCGCCACATTCTTCAGATACTCCTCTGGTTCGCCGTTCAGAATCAAGTCTGCATAGCCAAGCGGGTCATTGTAGATGAGATAATCTAACTCCGACCTCTGCGCCATGGTCACGTCCAATTCATCCTCGACCCCAGTGCAGTCAATGGAGATCATTCTCCCATCCCGGAGCCGCAGCTCCACGCAGCCGGTATCCATGTTGAAATGGCAGGCTCTTGCATCGTACTTCATGCATATTCTGTTTTGTTTGCGAGCTGTGTTGCTCGGAACGATAGTTATTATACCAGATATGGCAGAATTGTCAAGCATTTTTTCAAAAAAACTTTTTCCTCACTACAAAACGTCATACTTTCGCGAAAAAAGCCCTCTGCAGGCCGATTTTCCGGCGGTGCAGAGGGTCGGAGTTTCTTTGTTTTTTTCTTCAGCAGGCAGCCGTTCCGGAGGCCAGAAGATCAGGCTTTGCCCCACACCAGCCACAGGTACGCATAGCCTGCCAGCACGGCGGCCAGCGTAAAGGGCACGCCGATACGCAGGAAGTCGCGGGTGGTGACGGTCTCGCCGTTTTTGCGCAGAATGCCAATGGCCGCAATATTGGCCGAAGCACCGATGGGGATCAGGTTGCCGCCCAACGTTGCACCGGTGAGCAGGCCGAAGTAAAACACATAGGGCTCCATCCCCCGGCCATCATTCATCAGTGCAGCAATGCTTTGCACCACGGGCAGCATAGCGGCTACGTATGGGATGTTATCGATGAAGGCCGACAGCACGACCGAAACCACTACCAGCAGCGTAAACAGTCGGAAGGGGCTTTCTCCCGCCACGGCGTGGAACAGCCGGGCCGCTGCATCAACGACGCCCGCCGCCTGAATGCCTGCGATCACGATGAACAGACCAAACAACAGCAGCAGGGTATCGCAGTCCAGCTCGCCCAGCACATGCGCCAGCGGCTTTGCCGACCCTGCCCGCAGGCAGGCGCGCGCCACGCCAAACAGGCACAGCCCCATGCACACAAGGCCGCTGCGCAGCTCGTACACCGTGTGAAGCGGCCCGGCTGCAGGCTCCGGCAGGAAGGATGCCGCAATGAGCAGACCCACCGTGAGCAGCATCAGGGCAGTGGGCACATCGTCCTCCACCTCAGTCTCCACCTTGGCGGCGATAGGCTGGGTCTCGCGGCGGAACAGCCACAGCAGCACTGCCAGCGAAGCAAGTGCGCCCAGCTCTACGCCCCAGAAGATGCCCGGACGGCCCCGCATCCAGAAGAAATCGAAGAAATTCATGTCGGCAAAGCTGCCCAGCAGGATGCTGGTGGTGTCGCCCACCAGCGTGGCCGCGCCCTGCAGGTTGGAGGACACCGCAATGGCAATGAGCACCGGCACCGGCGAGATCTTCAGCTTGCGGGCAATGGCAAGGCCCACCGGTGCCACCATGAGCACCGTGGCCACATTGTCCACAAAAGCACTGATGACACCGGCGAACAGCGCCAGCATACACACCGCCCACTTGACATCCGGCACACGGACGATAAGCATTTCCGCCAGGCGGACAGGCATTTTGCTCTCGATGAACAGTGCCACCGTACCCATGGTGCCCGCCATCATGAGCAGCACATTATAATCCACGGCCTGCAGCGCGGCGCGGAGTGAAAACTCGTAGACCCCTGCCTCGCCCAGCACAATAAAGAGCACCGCACTGCACAGTGCCACCCACGGGCGGTACTGCTGCAGCCACAGCATCAATACATAGGTAACAGCAAACAGGATCAGTGCAAGTATCATTCGTTGATCTCCCCGCTGCGGGTATCCTCGTCGATCATGCGGTAGCCCACGCCCAGCTCATTGAGGATATAGGCATTGCTGCCCGGACGGCTGCCCAGCTTTTTGCGGATATTGGCCATGTTCACCTGCAGCTTTTTGGTGCTGCCGATGTCGGTATCGCCCCAGATGGCCTTGACGATGGCCGCATAGGTCATCACGCGGCCCGCGTGCTGGGAAAGGAACGCCACGATGTTGTATTCGGTCTGGGTCAGCTTGATTTCCTGCTCGTCCACGAACACCTTACGGCGGTCATAGTTGATGCGCATTCCCTGTGCGCGGAACTCACCCGCCGGGGCATTGCCGCCGTGCATGGCACTGTAGCGGTTCAGCCGCAGGGCAGCGCGCACGCGGGCCAGCAGTTCGCCGGTGCTGAAGGGCTTGGTGATGTAATCATTGGCACCCAGATCCAGCGCTTCGATCTTATCCATCTCGTCGGTGCGGGCCGAGAGCACCACGATGGGGGTCATATACTTCTGCCGCACGGTACGGATGAATTCCAGCCCGTCCCGGTCCGGCAGGCCCAGATCCAGAATGACCAGATCCGGGTTGTGGGAGGCGAACAGAGTCAGGCCCATGGTACAGGTATGAGCCACCAGAGCCTGATAATCGTTGGTGGTGAGCAGCGTTTCGATAAAGCTGCAGATATTTGCCTCATCCTCTACGATCAGGACCTTGAATTTGTTATTGCTCATCTTCTGCATCCTCCATTTCAATTTCTTCGGTCTCCAGCCAGAAGCGGATGGTCGTTCCCTCACCCAGACGGCTCTCGGCCTTGATCTCGCCGCCGTGCGCCTTGATGATGGCCGCACACACCGAAAGGCCGATGCCCATGCCGTGCTTGCGGCTGTCTGCCGGTACATCCGGGTCGGTGCCGGAGAACAGCGTTTTCAGCCGTTCTCTGGGGATGCCGCAGCCATTGTCCGTCACCTCGAACACCGCACGATTGCCCACCGTGAACACCTTCAAGGTCAGTTTTGTCATGCCCTCGGCGTGCAGAGCGGCATTTTCCAGCAGGTTCATCAGCACCTGCTGGATGAGCATGGAATCCATGGGGATCACGATAAAGGCATCCGGCGTTTCCAACTCCACCGGGATCTCCGGGTAGCGCTTGCGGAACTTGACCAGCACCGTATCCAGCAGTTCGTCCAGCACAGTGGGGGTCTTTTGCACCGTCACCTTCTCGCTGTCGATGCGGGTGACGGAAAGCAGATTCTCCACCATGCGGGTCAGCCACTGGGCATCACTGCAGGCTTCGCCAAGCAGTTTAATGGTCTTTTCCTTATCCAGCGAGTCATAATTTTCAATCACAGTGGAGCAGGCACCGTAGATGGAGGTGAGCGGGGTGCGCAGATCGTGAGAAACCGCGCGCAGAAGGTTTGCACGCATCTTCTCCTTCTCGCTTTCCATACGCAGCTGTTCCTGCTTTTTGATGCGGGTGGTGAGGGTGCTGGTCATGATGGACACCACCAGCATCACAAGGCCGGAGAACAGGTTTTCCGACAGGGTAAAGTTGAAGGCGAAATACGGTGAGAGGAAGGCAAAGTTCACAGCCAGCACGCTGATGAGCGAAGCCGCCACGCCCCACGCATAACCTTCTGTATACATAGAGGTGACAAATACCGCCAGCATAAAGATAAGCATTGCTACGCCCTCAATGCGGCCCATAACGGCCTGTGTAAGCATCACCATGGCATAGGCGGCGAACAGAGCCAGCAGCATTACGGTGGCATCCCGCACAAGCGTCTGTTTTTTCATGCACATTCCCCTTCCCAAATAATATATTCCGTTTCCCGCATTATACCATAGAAAAACTAAAGATACAGTAAAAATCCTTTGCCGTAAAGAGGGACGCGATTTGACACTCCCTCTCCCCCGTAGTAGAATAGCCCTATCAACACTTTATCTCACTGGATCAGGAGTAACGATATGCTGTATTTCGAGAACGACTACTGTGAGGGTGCACACCCTGCCATCCTGCAAAAGCTGGCCGAGACCAACTTTGAAAAGGTGCCCGGCTATGGCACCGACCCCTACTGCGCCAGCGCCAAAGCAAAGATCTGTGCTGCCTGCGGCTGCCCGGATGCAGACGTGACCTTCATCTCCGGCGGCACCCAGACCAACGCCATCGTCATTGCGTCCATGCTGCAGCGCTGGCAGGGCGTGATGGCTGCTGCCACCGGCCATGTGGCTGCACACGAAGCCGGTGCCATTGAGTATACCGGCCACAAGGTCATTGCCCTGCCCGCCCACGAGGGCAAGGTGAGCGCCGCCGATGTGCGCGACTGGTGCGCCACCTTCTATGCCGATGCCAACCACGACCACATGGTGTTCCCCGGCATGGTATATATCTCTCACCCGTCCGAGTACGGCACCCTGTACACCAAGGCTGAGCTGGAAGAGCTGCACGCTGTGTGCCAGGAGTACCACATGCCCCTGTTCATGGACGGCGCACGCCTGGGCTACGGTCTGATGGCCAAGGGCACCGATGTTACCCTGCAGGATATCGCCCGCCTGACCGATGTGTTCTACATCGGCGGCACCAAGGTGGGCGCGCTGTGCGGCGAGGCCGTGGTGTTCCCCCACGGCGCACCGGCCCACTTTATGACTATGGTCAAGCAGCAGGGCGCGCTGCTTGCCAAAGGCCGTCTGATGGGCCTGCAGTTCGATGTGCTGTTCACCGATGATCTGTACACCCGCATCAGCCGGAACGCCATCGAGACCGCCGACCGTCTGAAGGAGGGCCTTGCTGCCAAGGGCTACCGCTTCTATATGGAGTCACCCACCAATCAGGTGTTCCCCATTCTGGAAAACAGCCAGCTGGAAGCGCTGGAGCCACTGGCAAAGTTCGGCTTCTGGGAGAAGTACGACGACACCCACACCGTGATGCGCATTGCCACCAGCTGGGCCACCCGCATGGAGGAGATCGAGCAGCTGATCGACCTGATGTGACCCTGCCGAAGATTTTCTGCCGGTTTTATGCGGGATACCAATTGCAATTTCTTTCACAATGTGGTATCTTTTGGGTAGACCAATGGGTTGGAGCCGGTGGGCCTTGCAGGACAGCGTTTCGGCCGGCTGGCTCTATGAAATAATCGGAAAGAAGGTATTTTAACATGGGCTTTTTTGATAAGCTGTTCGGCGGCAAGACCGAGCAGGAAGAGACTGTCAAATTCTTCGGTCAGAGCAAGACCGTTCTGACCCCCATCCGCGGCAAGGTGCTGGCACAGGCCGACATCCCCGACGAGACCTTTGCACAGGGCATCCTTGGCCCCGGTTGCGGCATCGAGCCCACCGGCAAGACCGTGTATGCTCCGTTTGACGGCACCGTGGAACAGGTGGCTTCCACCCTGCACGCCGTGGGCCTGACCAGCGAGGACGGCATCGAGATCCTGATCCATGTTGGCATGGACACTGTGGAGATGCAGGGCAAGGGCTTCAAGGCACTGGTCAAGGTGGGCGATAAGGTCAAGGCCGGCACCCCGCTGCTGAAGGTGGATCTGGACGCCATCCGCGCCGCAGGCCATCCCACCGCTACCGCCATCATCGTGACCAACGGCGATGACATGGGCGAGCTGAAGATGCTGGCCGAGGGCGATGTGCTGGCCGGCACCCCGCTGTTCAAGTTCTGATTTCTGCACAGCAAAAGGCGTGCACTTCCGCAAAGGAGGTGCACGCCTTTTTGATTTCCCGATCTTACTGGCCGCCCGGCTTGTAGTGCAGCACCCGCTCCGACACCAGCCCGTTGAAGAACTGGATGAAGGGCCCCAGGCAGAAGGCACAGATCAGCGTACCGATGCCCACAAGGCCGCCCAGCAGCCAGCACAGCAGCGCACACAGTGCATCGGTGAACACGCGGCAGCCGAAGTACGGCACCGGGGTGTAGTCCCGCAGGCCCAGCGAGAGGTAATCGTACGGGGCGATGCCCAGATCTGCCGTCTGGTACAGCGAAGCCCCCAGCGCCGTGACCGGCACCGCCAGCGCCACCCACAGCAGCTGCACCGGCAGGCCCAGCGCCTCGGCCGGGCCAAAGTGGGCTGCAATGGGGTCGTAGAAGGCCGTGACAATGAACCCGACGCCAATGCCGTTGACAAAGGTGCCAAGGCCGATGTACTTGCGCCCGAACCAGAACTGCAGTGCAAAGAACAGGATGTTCGTGCACAGGTTCTGCACGCCCAGCGAGATGCCCAGCATCTCGGCCAGACGCATATTCAGTGCGCTGATGGAGTCGTTGCCAAGGTGAGACTGCTTGAACAGTGCAATGCCCAGCCCGATGATCACAATACCGACCACCATGCCGAGGATGCGCCGCGCCGAGGGCATCTGCGGGTTCTTTTTCATGATTCTGTTCTCCTTTTTTGCACCAGTTTTACAACGTTCGTTGAAAGCTCAGCGGTGAAGCTGCGTTTCGATCCTTGCCCTGTCTAGTCCTTCGCCAATGACGATGAGCACATCCTGCCCCTGCGGGATGGGTTCCAGTGTTCTGCCCGCAGCGGTGGCGTTCAGCTCCAGCCAGCCGGTGGTGCCCTGCGGGTCCGGTGCAAAGCCCTTCACCCGCAGCACATGGCCGCAGGCGGCATCCGCAAACAGATGGTCGGCAGCGGCCTGCAGCTGCTGCAGCGTCAGGTGCTGCTCCAGAAAGCACAGAGAGCTGAAGGCTTCGTGCTCGTCAAAATGCAGCTTTTCGCAGCTGGCCTGCCTGCAGCCGCAGGCCGCAATGGCGGCAAGGTCGGCATCGGTAAGCCGTGCCCAGTCCTTGGTGATGATCTCTTCCGGCGCAAAGCGGCGGGAGCACTTGCAGCCCTCCAGCGCACGGGTCAGGTGGGCCACGGCGGCAGCGGTCTGCTGCTGCCCGGCCAACTGGGTACGGCTGACCAGCACCCGGCCCGCGTTGGCCGTCTCGGATGCCAGCACATACTCAGCCTGCGGCGAAAGCGTTTCCGGCAGCATGGCATCCACTATGGCGATCACATTGCCGATGTGATACCAGCGGTCCAGCGGGTCGTCCCGCAGCACATCAAAAAACTCGTCCACATCAAAGATGCCGCTGGGTTCCACCACCACCCGGTCGAACCCGCGCATGGCCATGGCAATGAGCTTGGTGCGCATCCGGCGCTGGTGGGTGTCGCAGTCGCATCCGCCGCTGATGGTCTCAAGGTCGCAGTTCGGGCCAAGAAGGTCCTGCACCAGCATGGCATCCACGTTCACTGCGCCGAAGTCGTTTTCCAGAATGCAGACATTGTGGCCCTGTGCCACCAGATACCGGACATACCGGCGCAGAAAGGTGGTTTTGCCTGCGCCCAAAAAGCCGGTGATAAGGTCTACCTGTACCATAATAAAAAAGCACCTCCTGTGCTGTTGTTTGCCCGGTTCCAGTATACCGCAGCAAACTGCAATACGCCAGTGGCAGATGCAAAAAGCCCCGCATTTCTGCGGGACTTTTTATGTTCGTATTCAGCCGCTGTCGGATGCAGAGCTGTACTCGGCAATGACCTTGCGGGCGGCAGGTGCCATTTTGGCCGGCACGGCGGCAGGTTTTGCAAGGAAGTAGCCCTGCAGCGCATCCGCGCCCAGCTCGATGACCTTGCGCAGCTCGGCGGCGGTCTCCACGCCCTCGGCAATGATCTGCATGTTGCGCGGGTGGGCATAGGCCACGATGTTCTGCACGATCTGCTGCTTGTCCGGGTCGGTATCGATGCCGCGGATGATGGCGATATCCACCTTGATGAACCGGGGCGAAAGCTCCAGCAGGCTGTTCTCGTTGGCAAAGCCGCTGCCGTAATCGTCCAGCGCGAACATGCCGGAGAAGCCCGGCACATGGCGCTTGGCCTCCAGTGCTTCGTGGTTAATCTCCTCTTCCTCGGTGATCTCAATGACCATCTGGCGGCACAGCTCATGCCAGCGGCTTTCTATATACTCGCTGTCCTCTCTGGGCAGGCAGACGCTTGCAATGGAGTTGATGAACAGCATCGTGTCCCTGCGCACAAGGCCCTCGCTGCGCAGGTGGTCGAAGTTCTCCAGCGATTTGAAGAAGGTCAGCCGCTCGATCTCGCACAGTGCGCCCTGCTCCCGCGCCAGCTTCATGATGGTAGCGGGCGAGCGCAGCGCTTCCATATCGGAGCGCATCAGGGCTTCGTAGGCCATCACCTTGCCGGTACGGGCCGAGAAGATGGGCTGGAACACATAGCACACCCGCTCCTCGGTAAGCAGCTGCTGGAAGTCGCGTCTCAGCTGTGCGGCCTGTGCTTCCTGCTGGTAGATCTCCATGCTGAACTCTTCCAGATGTCCCTTGTTGGTGCGCTTGACCTGATAGAGGGCAAAGTCGGCATACTTTTTCAGGGTGTCCATATCGGTGCCGCTGGCCGGGTACCACGCCACACCGCCGGAAATGCTGATACGCAGCTCATTGCCGCTGGGCAGGATGGCAACGCTCTTCTGCATAGCGCTGCTCAGGGTGCGGATCTTCTCACGGATCTGATCCTGACTGGAATAGCCGTAGAACAGCAGCACGAACTCATCGCCGGAAAGGCGGGACACCACAGTGCCGTTGGGTGTGTTCTCCGCAAGGCAGCGGCCAGTGCGGTGGATGTACTGGTCGCCCCAGTCGTGGCCGTAGGTATCGTTGATGTGCTTGAGGTTGTCCAGATCCATCATCAGCAGAGCTGCAACGCCCAGCTGGTGCGGATCGTGGAACAGCTCTTCGCTCACGCGGTGGAAGGCCTGACGGTTATACAGGCCGGTCAGGATATCGTAATCGCGTTCGTGCTCAATACGCATGCGCTCCAGCGTGGTGGCGGTAACGTCCTCGGCCAGCCCCACCTGCGTGGTCTGGTCGTTGGTGACGCGCAGCATGATGTAGCGGGTCTCGCCCTCCCTGCGGATGGTGAGTATCTTGTCTCCCTCTGCCGTGGTGGTACAGGGATGGGAAAGCTGGATGTTGCTCAGCTTTTCCTCAAAGCGGCGCACACTCAGGAAGTGATCCTTGGGCTGGGGGGCACCCAGCAACGCAAAAAAGTTATCGGTAACATACACACTGCCAGTGTCGAACCTCAGCTCATAGCCGCCCAGCTCCACACTGGCCATGTCCATGATGCGCAAAAACTTTGTGGAGTTGTTCAGCAGCTCGCTGTTCAAGCTGGTCAGTGCATCGGCCAGACGGTCCAGCTCCCGGATGTTGGTATGGGACAGCTGCGGGAACTGCTTTTTCTCCTGCCCGTCCACCACTTCGTGATACAGCAGCTCCACCGGATGGGCCAGATTGCGGGCAATGACCAGACTGCCCAGCGCGCCCAGCACCAGCGTAAACACAATGGCAATGGCGATCACGTTGCGCACATTGTCTGCAAAGGCAAACAGCACCTTGCTGTTCACGGTGCCGATCAGCAGCCAGCGCTCATTGGAAAATGGCGCGTTGCGGCTGTACAGAGTAATGGGCAGGGCCACGGCATAATAGTCTTTATTCCGTAGCGTCAGCCAGCACTCGTCCGCCCGGAGTTCGCAGTTCATCATGCCGGCCGGTGCTTCCGAAGTGATCATATCCTCGCTGGAAGTGACCGCCTTGCTGACGATAAAGGAGGTATCTTCCTCATCAGCAGTGGTGGAGACTAAGAAGTAGGTGCCGGTATTGCCGTCCTGCAGTTCACTGTAAGGCAGCTTTGTCTGCAGGTAGCTGGTAAGCAGCTCCACACCCACCACACCGTAGATCGTGCCGTCCGGCAGGATCAGCGGCTGGGAGTAGGCAATGGCGGTGCGGCTGTCGTTGCCTATCTTATAGGCACTGGTGGTCCAGCGGCCGTAATCCTCGGCGTTCAGCCTTGCGCCGTCCTCCCACGCGGTCTGGAAGGGAGTCTTGAAAAAGCCGTTGTCCTTCAGGCCGTAGTAGCGCAAGGTGGGCTGCCAGCTTTTATCGGTGGTGATGCCCAGCTTTTTGACCACCGCCGAGCTGCCGCACTCGATCATCAGATCGGCGTTGTCCTCCGAAGGGCGGGCATCCGGGTCCAGATCCCGCAGGTAGATGCCGGGCAGGCCGCAGCCCACATCAAGGTTGTGCAGATTCACGGTGTTCAGTACCACAAAGATGCCACTGACCGGTTTTGCTCGCAGGGTGTTAACCAACTCCGGCGCAATGGCCGTGAGCAGTGCGTCGCTCTTCTCACGGCTCGTGTTCAGTTCGGCCAGATCGAGCTGGCCTTCTTTCTGCATGGCAAGAACGGTATTGTTGATGTGCTCCGACAGATCGGTCAGGTTCTGTGCATCCTGCATCAGGTCCTGCACGTAGCTGACGCGGTTGCGCACCTGCATGTTGAGCATGTCCTTGGCGTTCTGGTTCAGCCTGCCGTCCACATTGGTAATGGCAATGCTGACTGCCAGCAGCACCACCTCCACCAGCATCACCAGCATCATGGCGTTAAAAATGGTGCGGAAGATAGGCCTGCCTGTTTTTTTGCGCCGGGCGGCATCCGTATCCTTCTGTCTGCGCAGCATCGCCATCCCCTCTCTTCCTCAGCGTGTTCCGTCGGCTCAGTCCTCGTACTGTTTGAGCTGACCGCAGATATCCTGATACCATGCCTCAAAGTGATCGTTGGTCAGGAACTCGGCTTCTGCGTCCGCAGCGCTCTGACCCTCGGCGATGCGCTGCTCCACGGTCTCGCGGTCCGCAGCGGCAAGGTCACTCAGGCCGTATTCCAGCGCCTTGCGGGCGCTGCTGCCGCAGCTCACGCAGCCAAGGGCCAGCGCCGCGGCGCACAGCCCGGACACGACCGCTTTGAGATATTTTTTCATCGATTTTCTCCCCTGAGGGCGCTCACGCAGCAGGACGTTCCGGCTACCATATCACTCGATTATACCTAGTTTATCATATCATCTTTTTCCGGGTGCGTAAACAAAATCCGGCAAAAACCTTCACGATCACAAGAAAGCGGAAGAACTTTCCACCCATCGGAACAAAAAGCACAGCCGTCAACAGTTCATCCGCCTCGGCCAGCTGGGCCTCGGCAGCAGCATCGTCCAGCATATCCCTGCCCGCGCAGCGCTGCAGGATGACATGGCACACCGGGCGGCGTGTGGCCTCCAGCACCGAGTGACGGAAGCCGTAGCGGGAGACGTTCTTTTTGCCGTACAGCAGGATAAAGCCCATGCTGTTGCGGCTGTCCGCCCGCAGGAAGCCATGGGTGATGTAGGGCATCTTCTGGCCTTCGGGCATCATGTCCAGATAGCCCACGGAGCCGTGGCGGGTGATGGTCTCATTGAAGAAGCGCTTGCCGTCGTTGCCAAAGATGGGCCAGATACCGCCGAAGGGGAAGGACGGACGGCTGTTGATGTCGGCTGCCTAACCTGCACGGGGGCCTGCCTCCATGGTAGCGCCTGCCCACATCATCATGCGGATGCCGGAGCCATCACGGCCCATGGAAGAAACGTTGTTCACATCGGTGCGGGCCTTGTGGGCAGCTACCATTTCAACGGCGAGTGGGTGTAAATTTTTGATACAGTAAGAGGGGCTGCTGCACTTTCGGCTAAAACGATGTGCAGCAGCCCCTTCTTCGTATCGGATCCAGACAACAAAAAAGCGTTCTGAGAGATCTCAGAACGCTTGGTGGTTGCGGGGGCCGGATTTGAACCAACGACCTTCGGGTTATGAGCCCGACGAGCTACCAGACTGCTCCACCCCGCGATATTTACTTTGTGCTCTCAGCGGTTCTCGCTGACTGCTCAAGTATAATACCACAAGGGCGGGCGGATGTCAAGTATTTTTTTGATTTATTTTTTCTTCTTTTTCCAAACCACGAACCCTGCGCAGGCGGCGGCTGCGATCACCACCACCGGCCATGCACCGGCAAGGGCAACGATGACCTGCTGCAGGCCACCCACAAAGTTCTGCCAGCCAGCGGAAAGGGCGCTGACAAAGCGGCTGCCGAAGCCCTCGCTGGGCGGCGAGTAGGTGCTCACCTCGCTCAGGCTCACGTACACGGTGCACTCTTCCACCTGATCGTTGTACCAGTCCATCTGGCTCTGCCAGCTCTCGATCTGGCTCTGCACATCCGTCAGGCTGGACTCGATCTCAAGCAGGTCGGAGAGGTTGTCGGCCTGCTGCTGCAGCTGCTGCAGGCGGGTTCGCTGGTTCTTGAGATTCTCAAGCCGGGTCTCCACGTCCATGTACTGGGCGGTCACGTCGTCGGCCTGCTGGTTTTTGTAGGTCACGTTGCCTGCTTCGGCCACGGCGGCAAGAAAGTTCTCGTAGTTCTGCTGCGGCACCCGGTAGGTCAGGCTGACACTGCGGCTGTCACCGGCATCCGAGTATTCACTGCTGGATTCCAGATAGCCGCCCGCTTCAGCAAGGGCAGCATCCAGCGCAGCGCGGGCTACGTCGTAGTCCTTGCTTTCCAGGCTGAGGTTCGCGGTGTAGATGATCTTTGCGTGGTCGGTGCTATGGGCCGCTGCTGCCGCGTCGTCCTCCGAATAAACAGCGGTGCCGTTGTCTGCGCCGCTTTCCAGCGCCATGGTGTTCAGACTGTAATCGGCTGCCATGGGGCTGTCCACAGCGGCGCGGTCCGCGCCGCCTGCCGCCATCGCCGCCGCAGTGCTGTCCGCAGAATAATAGACCGCCGGGCTGCTGCTCTTTGCGCCAAGGCCGATTTGTCCGGTGGCAAAAGCACCATAGCCTACCACGCACACAGCAAGGCAGGCCGCCAGTGCGCCCACCCGCTTTGCGGGGAAGCGGATCAGTTTCTTCTTCGGCTGCACCGGGGCGGACTGAGCCGGTACCGGTGCGGCGGTTTTCATCATGGGCTGGGCCTTTTCTTCTTCGGTCAACTGGTCGGTCATGGCCAGCAGCTTTGCCTTCAGATCGTCCGGGGCGTAGAGGTCGTCCGTCTCCATCTTGTACTCATACCACCTCATCTTCGATCTCCTCCTTCAGCATCGTATGTAACTGCGCCCGGGCACGCCGCAGCCAGCTCAGCACCGTGTTGGACGGTGCGCCCATCATCCGGCCGATTTCCGCCGCCGTGTACCCCTCGTAGTAATGCAGATAGATGGCATTGCGGTAGTTTTCCGGCAGGGCGCGCACTGCGTCCAGCACACTGCCGTCCTCAAACGCATCGGGCGCGGGCAGGTTCTCGTCCAGCTCGGTGTCCTTCTGATGGGCTGCGCGGGTCAGGTCCCGGCAGCGGTTGATGGCCACCCGCAGCAGCCACGCCTTGAGGTGCTCCTCACTCTCAAACGTACCATTATAATGCAGGAGCTTCTCGTAGACATCCTGCACCACGTCCTCGGCATCGGCTGTGCATCGGCTGTTGTGTATGGCAGCGCGGTAAACAGCATCGCTGTATTTCTGCACTGCCAGCGTAAATACTTCGTTTCTGGTCAGCTGTCCCATAGTTTCAAGCTCTCCTTTACCGCCTGTACAGGGCTGGTGGAATTCGTGTTCCACGGGGGACATTCACCCTATACACGGCTGAACGCCCCCGAAGATTGCATTGCTGGAAAAATTTATGAAAATCACCTTTTATATACTCTCTGCAGCAGGGCCACCCGTTCTGCAAGGAAGGTCTCGGCCTTCGGATGGTGCAGCCAGCGCTTGTTCGCCGCTGTGCCAGCCAGCTTTCTGCCCAGCGCTGCCGGGTCGGTATCGGCCTGCATCACATCCTGCATGGTCAGCTGCAGCGTCAGCGCCGCAGGGGTGTCCGGCAGCGGCGGCAGCGGGTCCTCCCACACAAAGGGCGGCAGCAGCTGCACCGCCACCGTGGCGCGGGTGCACTCCTCGGTGAGCAGCAGGGCTGCAGGCGTGCCGTCCGGCTGGACGTGCAGGGTACTGTACAGCAGCTGCAGACTGCCCTCGGCCAGCAGGCGGATATCCCCCTCCCGCCCGGTAGGCGAAAGGCTCAAATATTCCCGCGCCTCGTCCAGATAGATGTGCCGGGCCGGTGCCTGCACGCGGGCATACAGCGCAGGCAGCGCAAAGCGGCCCGCTTTGTCCAGTGCGTGCTGCAAAAGCAGGTAGAACTCGGTCAGTGGGTAGGCCGGGTCCGGCTGCGGCATCCCGAAGTCCGGCCGCGAAACATGTCCTCCACCCATGGGGAACCTCCTTGATAAATAACGCTGATGCGGTATTCTAAACATAGAAGGGGCGCTGACTGCAAGGGTCAGCTTTCCATCCCGTTTATCAAAAAGATTGACCGCACAGTTTGGAAGCAGGGCGGTCAATCTTTTTTGTTATCATCTTACCATATTCTACGACGCATTACAACACGTCCTATTGTAAACCCTGCTGTAACTTCATTGTTGACCGTCTTCCCTCTGCCGCGTTATACTCGGGCACAGATGCCTTGTAAATTTTTAACAGAGGGGAATTCTATTCTATGAAAAACAAAAAACTGACCACCTATCAGATGGCTGTCACTGCGCTGATGGCCGCCGCGCTGTGCGTGCTTGGCCCGCTGAGCGTGCCCATCGGAGCCATTCCCATTTCGCTGTCAAACTTTGTCATCTGCCTGACCGCATGGCTGCTGGGGCCCAAGTTCGGCACCCTGAGCGTGGCGGTGTACCTGCTCATCGGCCTTGTGGGCGTGCCGGTGTTCTCCGGCTACGGCGCGGGCATTGCCAAGCTGGCAGGCCCCACCGGCGGCTATCTGGTTGGCTACCTGCTGCTGGCCTTCATCGGCGGTCTGTTCATCGAAAAGAGCAAGGGCCAGCCGGTGATCTCCGGCATCGGCCTTGTGCTGGGCGATGCCGCCTGCTACGTGCTGGGCACCGCATGGTTCGTGTTCCAGATGCAGTGCGAGCTGGGCTATGCGCTTTCGGTGTGCGTGTACCCGTTCATTGCGCTGGACCTCGCCAAGATCGTGGTGAGCTGCATCGTGGGTGCACTGCTGCGCAAGCGTCTGGTACAGGCTGGCGTGCTGAAGCTGAAGGAAGCCTAACAGGAAAAGCAAAAGGGAGACTGCAAACGCAGCCTCCCTTTTTTATTTGTGATCCGTTATTTTACATAGCCAAGGGTCGCAGCCATCACGGCCTTGATGGTGTGCATCCGGTTCTCGGCTTCGTCGAACACGATGCTCTGGGGGCCTTCAAACACTTCATCGGTCACTTCCATGGCATCGCGGCCAAAGCGCTCGCCCATCTCCTTGCCCACGGTGGTCTTGTGGTCGTGGAAGGCGGGCAGGCAGTGCATGAGCACAGCGTGCGGGCCTGCAATGTCCATCAGCTGCTGGTTGATCTGGTAGGCGGCAAGGTCGTTGATGCGCTCAGCCCACACCTCCACCGGCTCACCCATGGACACCCACACATCGGTGTACAGCACGTCGGCACCCTTGGCGGCCTTGGCGGGGTCCTCCTCAAAGGTGAGGGTGGCACCGGTCTCGGCAGCGATCTTCTGGCACTCGGCCACGAGGGCAGCGTCCGGCTGGTACTTCTTGGGTGCACAGGCGGTGAAGTTCAGGCCCATCTTGGCGCAGCCCACCATCAGGCTGTTGCCCATGTTGTAGCGGGCATCGCCGAAGTAAACGAAGTTGATGCCCTTCAGGTGGCCAAAGTGCTCCCGGATGGTGAGGAAGTCGGCCAGGATCTGGGTGGGATGGAACTCGTTGGTCAGGCCGTTCCACACCGGCACACCGGCGTAGTGGGCAAGGTCTTCCACGATCTGCTGGCCATAGCCGCGGTACTCGATGCCGTCGAACATGCGGCCCAGCACACGGGCAGTGTCGGCGATGGACTCCTTCTTGCCGATCTGGCTGCCGGACGGGTCAAGGTAGGTCACTTCCATGCCCAGATCGTGGGCAGCGACCTCGAAGCTGCAACGGGTGCGGGTGGAGGTCTTTTCAAAGATCAGGGCGATGTTCTTGCCTGCCAGCTGGTCATTGTGGCGGATGCCGGCCTTCTTTTTTGCCTTCAGGTCTGCGGCAAGGTCCAGCAGTTCTTCGATCTCGGCAGGGGTGTAGTCCAATAGCTTTAAAAAGCTGCGGTTCTTCAGACTCATTGTATATTTCCCTCTCTATGCAAGCATTGTTGAATATTTATTCGAGATATAGTTCTATTATAATGATATCCTGTAAAAATTGCAATACCCTGTCGGATATGCTATACTGGCTGTGCTGCCCTTCTCCATTCTGGCAACAGAAGGGGGTGGATACCATGGACACCATTCTAACCAATTTTCTGGTGGCTGTCGCAGCACAGGTAGCTGCACACTTCCTGTGCAAGTGGCTTGAGAGTCACCGCAAGGGCAAGTAAGCACAAAAAGAACCCTCTCGGAGCTGCAACTCTGAGAGGGCTCTTTTTTGTGCGTGGATACAATGGAATGTTCTAACCAACTTCCTACCCTTAGTATATGCAATCCCACACAAAAGTCAAGATGCTATGAAAAAAGTTCACAGCTCCAGCTCTGCCTTCCGTCCGGTGGACTGATAGGCAGTCAGCTTCACGCCGGCCTTTTTGAACATGAACCGCGCCGCCACGCTGGAATCGCTGTCGTGGTACTTGTCGCCGTAGTACACCACCTCGGCAATGCCCGACTGGATGATGGCCTTGGTGCACTCGTTGCAGGGGAACAGCGTCACGTACACCCGCGCACCTTTCAGGTTATTGTGGGCGCTGTTGAGGATGGCGTTCAGCTCGGCGTGGCACACGTACATATACTTGGTGTCCAGCGGTGCGCCCTCCCGCTCCCAGGGCATCTCGTCGTCGCTGCAGCCAATGGGCATACCGTTGTAGCCCAAGGACAGAATTTTGTTTTCCGAGCTGACGATGCACGCGCCCACCTGACTGTTGGGGTCCTTGGAGCGCATGGCCGTGAGCAGCGCAATGCCCATGAAATATTCATCCCAGTTGATGTAATCCGTGCGTTTCATTTTGGTATGCTCCTTGTGCCTTTATTCTGCCTTTTATTATAGCGTATCGCTGTGGATTTTACAATAAACTTTGGCACTGCCGTGCAACTTGCACAAAACCTTGCCCCGAAGTTTGGCGCTTGATTCGTCAGAATTTTCAAACGAAATATTTAAAAATCATTTTAAGTGTGGTATTATCTTTGTAAAATATGCCACAAAAGCGGAGAGAATGCTCCGTGCGGCGGAAATGAGGGAAAAACCGATATGAAATACGCAAGCAACAACATCCGCAATATCCTGATTGCCGGTCATGCCGGCAGCGGCAAGACCACGCTCACCGAGGCGCTGGTCTATTTTTCGGGCGCTGCCGAGCGTATGGGCCGGGTCGAGGACGGCACCACGATTTCGGACTTTGACCCCGAGGAAGCAAAGCGCAAGGCCAGCCTGTCTGCATCGGTCGTCCCCGTGGAGTACGAGGGCATCAAGTACAACCTGATCGATGCGCCGGGCCTGTTCGACTTCGAGGCCGGTGAGTACGAGGGCATCCGTGCCGCCGAGAGCGTGCTGGTGGTAGTGTCCGGCCGCAGCGGCGTGACTGTGGGCGCGGAAAAGGCGTTCCAGCTGGCCCGCAAGAATGGCAAGGCTACCATGGTGTTCGTCTCCAAGTGCGATCTGGAGAATGCCAACTACTTCAAGATCCTTGAGGATATGAAGATCAAGTTCGGCTCCACCGTCTGCCCCTGCGTGGTGCCCGCCAAGCTGGACGACGGCACCCTCGTGTACATCAACCTGTTCAGCCAGAAGGCCTTCAAGTACGAGGGCGGCAAGCAGATCCAGGTGGACCTGCCGGACATCGGCCACCGTTTTCAGGGCCTGATCGAGGCCATGAGCGAAGCCATCGCCGAGACCGACGATGAGCTGATGGAAAAGTTCTTCGGCGGCGAAGCCTTCACCACCGAGGAGATCGTGGAAGGCATGCGCAAGGGCGTCAAGGACGGCCTGATCACCCCCGTGTTCTGCGGCAGCGCCGTGAACCAGCAGGCGCTGGATATGCTGCTGTTCAACATGCACAAGCTCCTGCCCAGCCCGGAGCACGAAGCCAGCACGCTGGCCGAGGATGCCGCCGGCGAGCCGGTGGAACTGCACTGCACCGTGGACGAGCCTACCGCCGCCTACGTGTTCAAGACCGTGGCCGACCCGTTCGTGGGCAAGCTGAGCTACCTGCGCGTGGTCAGCGGCAAGGTGACTGCAGGCGAACCCCTCACCAACGCCCGCACCGGCGATGTGGAGAAGATCTCCAAGCCCCTCACCGTCATTGGCAAAAAGCAGGTGGACTCCGACGGCATCATTGCCGGTGACATCGGCGCAGTGGCAAAGCTGGTGAGCGCCAAGACCGGCGACACCCTGTGCGACGCTGAGCGCGTGGTCAAGCTGCCCGCCCCCGTGTTCCCCAAGCCCAGCCTGTTCATGGCCGTCACTGTGGCCAAGAAGGGCGACGAGGGCAAGATCAGCAGCGCGCTGGCCCGCCTGATGGAAGAAGACCCCACCCTGAGCTACGAGAACAACGCCGAGACTCATCAGCAGGTGATCGGCGGTCTGGGCGAGCAGCATCTGGACGTGGTGAAGGCCAAACTCAAGAACAAGTTCGGTGTGGAGATCGGGCTGGAAGCACCCCGCATCGCCTACCGCGAGTCCATCCGCAAGGCCTGCCAGAAGCAGGGCCGTCATAAGAAGCAGACCGGCGGTCACGGCCAGTTCGGTGATGTTATCATCAACTTCGAGCCCTGCGACAGCGAGCAGGTCGTGTTTGAGGAGAAGGTGTTCGGCGGCAGCGTGCCCAAGAACTTCTTCCCGGCTGTTGAAAAGGGCGTGCGCCTTGCCGCCGAAAAGGGCGTGCTTGCAGGCTACCCCGTGGTGGGCCTGAAAGCCACCCTGCTGGACGGCAGCTACCACCCGGTGGACAGCTCCGAGATGGCCTTTATTATGGCCGCAAAGTTGGCTTACAAGGCCGCTATGCCGGAGGCCGGCCCGGTCATTCTGGAACCTATCCACACCCTGAAGGCTCATGTGCCGAACGACAACACCGGCGATATCATGGGCGATGTGACCAAGCGCCGCGGCCGCGTGCTGGGCATGGAACCGGACGAGGACGGCCTGCAGACCATCATCGCTGAAGTGCCGCTGGCAGAGCTTGCAAACTTTACCACCTTCATCCGGCAGACCACCCAGGGCCGCGGCTGGTTCACCACCGAGTTTGCCCGCTACGAGACCCTGCCCGAGATGCTGGTGCCCGCCGTGGTGGAGCAGGCCAAGAAGCTGGGCAATCTGGACGAGAGCGCCGACGATTGATTCTCTAACTGAATAGGACATTTCCCCGATCCCCGCCGACACCTTTTTCCCTCTGTCGGCGGGGATTTTTGTTGTTATTTTTCTCAGATCCTCTAAAAATCTCTTCCATTTTTAGGCATCCTTCCAATCTTGTCTAAAATCCTTGATTTCTGTTGGGGGGGGGTAGAATAAGGATGGGTGAGTCTTTTTTGTCCACGATCCGCGCAGACAAGATCCACCCGCAAAAGTCGTATCAAGGAGGAATTTATATGAAAACGCGACTTATCAGCCTGCTGCTGGCATTCAGCATGGCACTGACATTTCTGCCTGTCGGGGCAGTCTCTGCATTTGCGGCGGAGACGGGCGATACATTTAACTTTAACGGTCTTACATACGAGATAACAAGTGACACAACCGCCAAAGTCAAAGGACCCGAAGCAACCACCTTATTGACCCAAGTAACTATTCCAGAAAAAGCAACAAATTCCTTGAATGGAGAATCCTACACTGTAACAGCCATTGCGGATAAAGCTTTTCGCAACACAAGATTTAACGGCGAAATCACATCCATCACACTTCCCGATAGTTTGAAGGAAATCGGTGATTTCGCTTTCTTTTCTTGCTTCAAACTCGAAGACATCAATCTTCCCGATGGGCTTACTAAAATCGGGTATCAAGCTTTTCAGAACTGTTATAGTTTAACAGAAATCACCATTCCAAGCAGTGTAACTACTATGGGTTCACATGTGTTCAACCGCTGTACCGGACTAAAAGAAGTTACCTTTGAAAAGAATTCGCAGCTAAGCGCGCTTCCTGATGCAACCTTTGCCAACTGTATAAGTCTGGAGTCTTTTACCCTTCCCAATGGATTCGCTTCCATCGGCGAAAATGCTTTTTATAAATGCGGAAAACTCACCACATTAAACATCTCGGATGATGTTACTGAAATCAAAAAAGATGCTTTTATTGATTGCGCAAAGTTCAACACTATCAATTATGACGGTACCAAATACTCTTGGAACGCTCTACTAAAAAGCGGCAGCGTAGATAACACAGTTTTGGAAAAAATTCAAGCGGACGGCTTCACCGTGAATTACTGGGTACAGCCTTTGGTCGTCAGCGGCGGCATTTTCACAGTAGATGGCGATCCTGTAGTTGGCGATACAGCTATTGTGCCCGTCGGTGCTACAGTTGAAATCACTTTTGATCAGCAGTCTTTCGCTGACAGTGGTCTCTCTTTTGGTAGTTGGGAGATTGATGGTTTAAGCAATTCAGAATACTACAAAAATAAAGAAAGCTTCACCTTTACTATGCCTAAGAATCGCGTAGCAGTCACAGCTTCAACAATGGATATTCCCAGCGCCCCCACGATCGACGACGCCTCTGTTGATCCTGCCATCAGCACTGCGGTAACGATCATTGGCGGTGCACTGCTGGTGGGCGGGCTGCATCAGCTGGGCACCGAGCTGTGGCTGATTCATCATCTGCCCAAGGGTACCGCCATCCCGGAAACTCGCATCGAACTGGCCGAAGTGCTCTGGAAGGATGCCGGACAGCCTGCTCCTGCTGCCGAAGCCGCTTATACCGATATCGACACCGACGACACCGATGCGCAGCAGGCTGCACAGTGGGCAATTGAAAACGAGCTGATGACGCTGCGCAGCAGTGAGCATCCGGACAAATTCGACCCCCATGTGCCGGTCTCCACCGTAAAAGCCATTCGCGCGTGGAAAAAGGCACAGCAGATGAAACCGTCTACCAAGTAACACCCAATGGAATCAAAACAGCCCGTTCTCCTTTTTTGAAGAGCGGGCTGTTCCGTTATTTGCTCCAGCCGACACATTTTTCTGCCCTACCGCCGCCTTTTTTGTTGACAAAGCCCCGGCTTGCTATTATAATAATGTAGTCAAAATGGCATTCTTGTGCGGCTTTACGGCTGCACAGCACAAATAGAGACAAGGAGAGATTCTCAAATGGCACAAGAGATCAAGATGTCCGCTGCCGGTCTGAAGGCAATGCAGGAGGAACTGGAATACCTCAAAACGGTGCGCCGCAAGGAGCTGGCCGAAGAGATCAAGGAAGCACGCAGCCACGGCGACCTTTCCGAGAACAGCGAGTACGACGAGGCCAAGAATACGCAGGGTCTGGTGGAGAACCGCATCACCGAACTGGAGCAGATGATCAAGAACGCCGTCATCATTGATGAGAGCGAGCTGAGCGTGGACAATGTCTCTGTGGGCACCCACGTCACCATCCTCATGACCGGCGAGGACGAGAACGAGGAGTACGACATTGTGGGCCGCACCGAAGCCGACCCCCTGAACGGCAAGATCAGCGACGAAAGCCCCGTGGGCCACGCTCTGCTGGGCAAGGCTGTGGGCGACAAGGCCGAAGTGCTGCTGCCCACCGGCCACACCGTGGAGTACACCGTGCTGAACATTACCCACGCTGCAGGCTGAGCAGGCCAAACGAATAGGAGAAACCATGGAAGAACAAAAGAAGAACCCGGCGCAGGGCCTGTCCGAGAGCGAGCAGGTGCAGGTGCGCCGCCAGAAGCTGGCCGACCTGCAGGCTGCAGGCCACGACCCTTTCACCCTGACCAAGTACCCGCAGAATGCCTACTCTGCCGATCTGAAGGCCGAGTTTGCCGACCTGCCCAACGAGACCGACAGCGGCAAGACCGTGGCGCTGGCTGGCCGTATGATGTCCAAGCGCGTAATGGGCAAGGCAAGCTTTGCCCACCTGCGGGACGATAAGGGCGACATTCAGCTGTACGTCCGCCGCGATGAGCTGGGCGAAGAGCCTTACGCCGCCTTCAAGAAGCTGGACGTGGGCGATATCATCGGCGTGAAGGGCGAGGTGTTCCGCACCAAGACCGGCGAACTGAGCGTGCGCGCCACCGAGCTGACCCTGCTGGCCAAGAGCCTGCGTCCCCTGCCCGAGAAGTTCCACGGCCTGACCGACACCGAGATGCGTTACCGTCAGCGCTACGTGGACCTGATTGCCAACCCCGAGGTGAAGGACACCTTCGTGAAGCGCAGCCAGATCCTGAAGGAGATCCGCGCCTATCTGGACGAAAAGGGCTTTTTGGAGGTGGACACCCCCATCCTGACCCCCTTCGAGATCGGCGCATCCGCGCGCCCCTTCTACACCCATCACAACAGCCTGAACATGGACATGGTGCTGCGCATCGAGACCGAGCTGTACCTCAAGCGCCTGATCGTGGGCGGCATGGACCGCGTGTATGAGGTTGGCCGCATCTTCCGCAACGAGGGCATGGACCCCAAGCACAACCCGGAGTTCACCAGCATCGAGCTGTATCAGGCCTTCACCGACTTCCACGGCATGATGGATCTGGTGGAGGAGCTGTACAAGCGCCTTGCCCAGAAGATCTGCGGCAGCATGGTCATCCCCTATCAGGGCAAGCAGATCGACATGGGCCACTGGGAGCGCCTGACCATGGTGGAAGCCGTGAAGAAGTACTCCGGCGTGGACTTCAACGACTGGAAGTCCGACGAGGATGCCATCGCCGCCGCCAAGGAGCACCACGTGGAGCTGCCCGAGGTGCCCACCAAGGGTGCCATTCTGGCCGAGTTCTTTGATGCCTTTGTGGAGGACAAGCTGATCCAGCCCACCTTCATCTACGACTACCCCGTAGAGATCAGCCCGCTGGCAAAGCGCAAGCCGGACGATCCCGCCTTCACCGAGCGCTTTGAGTATTTCATCGACTGCACCGAGTACGGCAACGCCTTCAGCGAGCTGAACGACCCCATCGACCAGAAGGGCCGCTTTGAGCGTCAGGTGGCCGAGCGCAAGGCCATCGAGCCCGACTGCAAGGCACAGGTGGACTACGACTACGTGAACGCACTGGAGTACGGCCTGCCCCCCACGGGCGGTCTGGGCTTCGGCGTGGACCGTCTGGTGATGCTGCTCACCGACAGCGCCTCCATCCGCGATGTGCTGCTGTTCCCCACGATGAAGCCGATTGAGCAGTAAATTCCGCGTTTGCGCAGCAATGAAAGCCCCAGTGGGGCTTTTAAGCGGCCGAGCGGTCTTGCGCCAGCAAGATGGAGGGGCCTTGCCCCGACAAGCTCCAATTCAAGCAAAACAAAGCCTGAAACTTCTTGATGTACCGAGAAGTTTCGGGCTTTTTCTTTTGGTGAATTTCCAGTAAAAACTACACCATACGCCAATTTTACGCCAAACGATGCAGGATTTTGTGCAGAGCAAAAAGAGCGTTGTTCGGGTTTGCGTAAGCAAAATGGAGGGGCCCCGCCCCGACAAGTTCGCGTTTGCGCAAAGTTGGAGCATATGGTGGATGGGCGTAGACCTGTAAAGAGCTAATATAACAAACACAGCCCCGCTTTGGCGAAGGAGAAGCCAAAGCGGGGCTGTATTCAATGAAGGAGAAATGAAAGGAATATCAGGTTACAGATTCAGCTCAAACTGTTCCACCGTAACAGTTGCTTTGCCGTCTGCGGCAAAGGTGATGCCGTCGGCAGACTGGGGGGTGTAGATCCATGCGGTCATGGTCTGTTCACCGTCGTTGGCGAAAACTTCGATGCTGTTTTTGTCCAGCAGGATACGGAGTTTGAGTGCACCGTTCTGGCTGCGCACCTTGCAGCTGCGGCGGTGAACAATGTCGGCACGGGAACCGGCATAGCTGCGATCCAGCGTCAGCTCGGAGGTGTAGGGGTCGTAGGTCAGGCTGGTGTGATGGTCTGCATCAGCAGCCAGCTTCAGGGTAAAGGAGCGGTACTCGCCGGGCTGCACCGTAACGGTCAGATCCGCCACACGGCCCTTGATGCCTTCCAGAGAAGTTTCGCTTTGCACCGTTACATTTTCGTGGAAGGTGCGCTTGCCGTGGACGGCGTCCAGCTCCCGCACCGGGGCCTGAACAATGCGTCCATCCTTGATGTGCAGCTCGCGGGGGCAGATGGTCTGCCCGAACCACTTGCAGCCCTGGGGCTTATCCTCGGTGTCCGACCATGTCTGCAGCCATGCGGTCATGATGCGGCGGCCGTCCGGGGCAAGGGTGGTCTGGGTGGCGTAGAAGTCGATGCCGCCGTCCATCAGCTGCACGTTTTCCTTGGTGAAGGTGTGGGTGGCTTGGTCGTAACTGCCGATGAAGGCAATCACGTTGTGACCGTTGTGGAACTCGCCCTTGGGCAGCATCTCCATGGGGCCGAGCATCAAGACCTGCTTGCCGTCCAGCGGGAAGAAGTCCGGGCACTCCCACATTTTGCCGTACTGATTGTTGCAGCGTTCCAGCACCGTGACAAAGTGCCAGTCGAAGCCGTCCTTGCTCTGGAACAGTGCTGCTGCGCCGCTGCCGTCCTCGGCCAGGCAGACGGTGACGGCGGAGTAGGTGCCGTCGGCCTCACGCCAGATCTTGGGGTCCCGGAAATCAAACTTGCTGAAGCCTTCCGGCAGGTCTTTCTGGGTCAGCACCGGGTTGCAGGCAGGCTTTTCGTAGTCGAGACCGTCACCGATGGCGATGCTCTGGGTCTGGATATCCCGCATCTCCCCATTGGGCTGCTTTTCTGCCACCACGCTGGTGTACATCAGCAGCTGCTTGCCGTCATCCATCTCGGTAGCAGAACCGGAGAAGCAGCCAGGGCCGTTGTCCGCCGGGGAATCCGGGGCAAGCGCACAGGGCAGATACTCCCAGTGCAACAGGTCGGTGCTGACCGCGTGACCCCAGTGCATGGGCGCCCACCGCACATCGTAGGGATTATACTGATAGAACTGGTGATACTTCCCTTTATAATAAGAGAAGCCGTTGGGGTCGTTGAGCCAGCCCACATAAGGAGTCATGTGGTAGGCAGGGCGTTCTTCCGGGGAGATCTCTGCGCCGTGCTCGGCCTCGTAGGCACGGGCTTTTTGTAAAGTCAAATCGTTCATGGAATCCTCCAAAGGAAAGAATTCTTATGCATAGTAAGCATCCAGATATTTCTGCATAATGCCCAGATAGTCGGACAGACCGTAGTCTTCCAGCTTGCTCAGATATTCGTTCCACTCTGCATCCTTCGTGCCGTTCATGATCCAGTTGGCCTTCTGCGTATTCATGTAGGTCTGCAGATCTGCCTGCAGGTTAGAGACCTGCTCGGTGTCCTCGCTGCTCATAAAGACATTGGGATAGACATAATCGTTGTTCATATCCGGGGTGTAGATCTCCTTGATCCAGTCCAGACGATACTGTGCATCGTCCGGGCAGGTAACGTATACACCATAGTAATCATCCAGAACCGCCAGAGGTCCACTGACACACTGCGCTTCACGGACTTCCACGGGAGAAGCATCGCCCAGAGGAGCGTGCTTCAGCATGGGCTCGCCCTTATCGTTGGTGGACAGTTCAAAGATGTTAAAGCCTTCCGCATCGCCGTAAGTACCCCAGTTGTTCTGCGGAGACTGGAGGGGTGCGTACATCTGATCCAGCCATGCGCAAACCAGTGCGGGGTTATCCGCCTTTGCGGTGACAACGCATCTGCCGCGGGCAAAGCCACTGGTGAAAGAACCGTTCTGCGGAGTGATATTTCGGGTATCGGCGGTCAGAGCAGGCAGCGGCTCCCAGTCGGTCAGGTTGTCAATGTTGGCAACATCCCAGCTGAAGCAGACACCATAGCGGCCAGCCTTGCCCTTGGAAACATAGGTGGACCACTCCTGCGTGAAGCACTCCGGGTCGATGAGCTTCTCGGCATACAGCTTGTGCAGCCAGTCCAGACCATCACGGTAGCCCTGCTGGGTGGCGGCACAGATAACTTTCCGGTCGTTGGTAACGGCGATATGGCGGTCTTTGTCTGCATCGCCGTAGCCTTCGCCAAAGCCATTGATGAGGATGCTGGGGTCCTGATCGCCGTTGTTGACGATGCAGGACATGGGGATGATGTCGCCGTCAATGCCATACTCTGCCTTGATAGAAGCGGCGTTATCACGGAATGCAATCAGCACCTGCTCAAACTCGTCCACTGTGGTGGGCATCGACAGACCGAGGAAGTTCAGCCACTTGGTATTGATGAAGCTCATGTTGCCAATGGTCTGGATGGCGGTCTTTTCCGAGCCGAGCTGCTCGATCCAGGGCAGTGCCCAGATGTGGCCATCGCTGTCGGTGCACATGGTGCGGTACTCCGGGTACTGCTCAAAGACCTTCTGGAGATAAGGCATATTGTTGTCAATGTAGTCTTCCAGATTGAGGATGACACCCTGATCTGCGTAGCGCAGCAGATTGCTGTCGGTAAAATCAGCAGTAAAAACAAAATCCGTCAGGGTGTTGGGGTTGGACATATTCAGGGTGATCTTATCGCTCCACTGGTCGGACTGGATGGCGGTCCAGTCGATGTGCACATTGGTCTGCTCTTCCAGACGCTTGAAGATGGTGCGGTTGTTCGGTTCGGGTTCGCTGCCCACAGGGAAGCTGGTCATACCGGTAAAGGTGACCTTTTCGGACAGCGGAAATGTAACGGCACCGGTCACGTCCACATCTGCGGCAGCAGAATTGCCGCTTCCGGTGGATTTGCCGCCGCCACAGGCAGACAGAGCAGCGGCAGAACCCGCCAGAGCGCAGACTTTGAGGAAGTTGCGGCGAGAGATCAGCTTTTTCATGGTATTTTCTCCTTTTTCATGTTTCTTTTTTCATGTAACAGATGAGCGTACCTGCTTATAAAATTCTGGAATATCCTCAGCCCTTAATGGAACCAGCCATGATGCCGGCATCAAAGTACTTCTGGAAGAAGGGATACATCACCAGCAGCGGCAGACTGGAAATAATAATGGTTGCATATTTGAGCAGCTCTGCCATCTTGGCACGTTCGGCAGTGCTCTGGATATCTGCGATCATGCCGGATTCCGGCTGGCTCTGGATCAGGATGGAACGCAGCACCAGCTGCAGCGGCTGCTTCGATGCGCTGTTCAGGTAGATCATGGCGTCAAAGTAGCTGTTCCACATTGCCACGAACTGCCACAGGGCCAGAACTGCCACCACCGGCATACAGACGGGCAGCAGGATCTTGAAGAAGTAAAGCATCTCGCTGGCTCCATCCACATCCGCAGCTTCGCGCAGCTCACGCGGGACGCCTTGATAATAGGTACGGGCAATAATCATGTTCCACACGCTGAATGCTCCCGGCAGAATGACCGCCCACATGGAATCCAGCAGACCCAGATTGTTGATGAGCAGGTAGGTGGGGATCAGACCGCCGCTGAAAAACATCGTGATCACAAACAAGGTGTTGAAGATCTTTTTGCCTTTGAAGTCCGGCAGCGACATGGGATAAGCGGCAAGCATCGTCACAGCTACCGAGATGATGGTGAAGATGATCGAGTAAAGCACTGCGTTCCTGAAGCCGACCCAGATCTGCTTGTCCGAAACGACACGCTGGTAAGCATCCAGACTCCACTTGCTGAAATCAAAGGAGATGCCCTTGTTTTGCAGCGTGACCGGGTCCATAAAGGACGCGATGACGATGTAGATCATCGGAACGATGATCGCCAGCAGGAACAAGCCCAGAAGTGCGTAGCCGCAGTACAGGATGATCTTATCTTGTCTGGTGTAGAGGGCCATTTTTGATTTTTTCTGTTTTGCCATGGTAAACCCCTCCTTACAAGCCCTTGCCATCGTTCATTTTGGCAACGATCTTGTTCACTGCGATCAGCAGGATGACGTTGACAACGGTGTTGAACAGACCGACTGCCGTGGAAAAGCTGTAATCGCCGTCCAACAGGCCCTTTTTATAAACGTACGTTGCAATGATCTCGGCAGTGTTCAGGTTCAGGTCCGTTTGCAGGGCATAGGCTTTTTCAAAACCGATGCTCATGATGTTGCCTGCCTGCAGGATAAACTGAATAACGACCATATCCTTAATGGCGGGCCACTCCACCGTCATGATCTGCTGGATCAGGTTTGCGCCGTCGATCATCGCAGCTTCCTTCAGATCTTTGCTGGCGTTAGAAAGGGATGCGGTGTACATGATGGATGCCCAGCCGGCGCCCTGCCAGATGCCGCTGATAATGTAGATGGGGCGGAACGCTTCCGGCAGCGTCATAAAGTTGATGCTGGTGTGAAGCAGGCCGTTCACCGGACCGGTGACACTCAGCAGCACCCGGACGATGCCGCACAGCACGATGACCGAGATGAAGTTGGGCATATACAGCACCAGCTGCACCTTCTGCTTGATCTTCTTGCTCTCGATACGGTTGAGCAGGAATGCCAGCAGGATGGGGATCGGGAAGCCCCACAGCAGACCGTAGACGCTCAGCTTCAGGGTGTTGATCAGATAGCGCTGGAAGTCCGGCGAGGACATGAAGCGGGTAAAGTTTTTGAAGCCTACCCACTCGCTACCCCAGATGCCCTTGAAGGGATTGTACTTCTGGAACGCGATCAGCACACCGCCCATGGGAGCGTACTTGAACACTAGCGTCAGCGCCACGGCAGGCAGCAGGAACAACAGGTAAAGCTGCCAATGCCGTTTGATGTAGACCCATGTGTTGTGCAGCTTGCGTTCTGCTGTCAGCACAGCCGTTTCCGGCGAGGCCGTCTTTGCTTTCATGAATCATTCTCCTCCTTTTTGATTTGCTTGCCGTTTGATTCGCACTTTACATTTGCACCTTTGAATTTTACGTTTTTCACTTCTATTGTGCAAATGTAAAATCCTTTGATTTATTTATACCACTCGCGCAAGCGAATGTCAACGATAATTCATGGTATACATCAAAAATTATTGTGGATTTGTACAGATGCACAAATCCAAAAGTGCGCAAATATGCAAAATGATGATTTGCATTTTTGCATTTGACTAATTTGTGCATTTGCACTATACTGGAGTCGCAAAGAATAAGATCCGTCACCGGACTTTATCTATAAAAGAAAGAACACCCGCTCCTATTTATAAAGAAAGAGGATGACTTATGGCAACCAAAGTCACCATTCAGGATATTGCAAACGAACTGCAGCTTTCCCGCAACACAGTTTCAAAGGCCATCAACAACACCGGTGTGCTGGCAGATGCCACACGGGAGAAGATCCTGCGCAAAGCCGCCGAAATGGGCTATAAGCAGTTTGCCTATCTGCCGCTGTTTCAGGAAGACGCTGCAAAAGCAGCAGAGCATTCCATTCTGCCGAGTGACAAACGGGAGATCGCCATGCTGACGACCCAGTTTCTGAGCAGCTCTCACTTTTCCTCCATGATGCTGGATCGTTTCCAGTCCGAAATCGAGCATCTGCATAGCTGTACGACCATTCATCGCATTTCTCCCATAGAGCTGAAAGAGAAAAAGCTTCCATCTTCTCTCAATATCGAGCGCACAGCCGGCATCATCTGCATTGAAGTATTCGACTATGACTACGCACAGATGCTGTGCGATCTGGATGTTCCGCTGCTGTTTGTAGACACCCCTGTGATGGATATGCGTCCTCCCCTTAAAGCCGACCGCCTTTATATGGAAAATCGCATTGAGGTCCAGAATGCGGTGGCCCACATGGTCCAGCGCGGCAAAAAACGCATCAGCTTTGCGGGGGATAAAAACCACTGTCAGTCCTTTTTTGAGCGTTATATGGCTTATAAGGATGCAGTGGAGTACTTTGGTCTGACAGAAGGCCTGAGCACCTGTGCGATGCCATCCGGACAGCAGAACTATCCGGTATCCCTGTACGAAACCATACGTCGGTTCAAAACGATGCCGGATGCCTTTGTCTGCGCCAATGACTTTGTTGCCATGGATCTGGTCAAGGCATTGAATGAGCTGGGATATTCGGTTCCCGATGATATCTGGGTCTGCGGCTTCGATGACAGTCAGGAGGCTTCTTACTTTGCCCCCCATCTGACTTCGATCCATATCCATGGACAGATCATGGGCTACACCGCTGCCAATCTGCTTATGACCCGCATCGAAGAGCCATCGCTGAACTATCGCACCGTCTATACGGAAACCAACCTGATCCTGCGCGAATCCACAGGAGATTGAGCGAAAGGAGAACCCCCATGCGTGACCTGTGCAATACGGACAAGCCGCTGTTTGCTGTGCTGACGAAATTGACTTACAGTGCTTACCTGAACATCTTATGGCTCGTGTGCAGCCTGCCCATCGTTACCATAGGGGCTTCTACGACCGCATTGTTCTACGTCACGCTCAAAATGGCGGAAGATCGGGACGATGGTCTGACCCGGATGTTTTTTAAGGCGTTCCGGGAAAATTTTAAGCCTGCCACAAAACTCTGGCTGATCCTGCTGGCAGTCGGCAGTTTCCTGGTTGCGGATGGCTTTGTGTTGCGCCGAATGTGGAGCGAAAACATTTTCTGGACGCTGCTCACTGCAGTGCTTATTGGTGCGGCAATTCTGTACGGCATCGTTCTGCTGTATGCCTTTCCTCTGCTGGCACGGTTTGAAAACACCACCTTCGGCATCCTGAAAACAGCGTTTCTCGTGGGTGTCCGGTATCTGTTTTGCACCCTGCTGATGGCGGCGATCTATGGTATCATGGGGTACGTCATAGTGTTTGTGTTCACGCCTGCATTCCTGCTGGGCATGGGTTTCTGCGCCATGCTCTGCTCCTTTCTGATGCTTCGGATCCTCTATCTGATCGGTGGAGACCCTGATGCAGTACACGAGGAATACGACCATGACAAAAACTGACCGGGATACGCTCCGCTCCCTCCATGGGCGCAAAAAGTGGGAGCACATCTGGGCATATTACAAGCTGCCCATTGCGATCGTGCTCATCGTCGTCTATATCCTCGGGTATGCAGCCTACCGTCATGTGACGAAAAAAGAGGATGTGCTTTACCTTGGTCTGGTAAACATCACTGCCGGGTCTGATCTGACGGAACAGCTTACCACCGGCTTTGCCGAGGCGCAGGGTCTGACCAAAAAGCAACAGGTCGATCTGCTGTCCGGCTTGCTGCTCAGCGAAAGCGAACACGCAGAGGAGCAGTATGTATATGCTTCGGAGATGAAGCTGCTGGGTGCAGTCAGTGCCCAGCGGTTAGATGTTGTTCTGATGGACGAATATGCACGGGATCGACTGTTGGCAGATGATTATTTTCTCGATCTGCGGACACTGGATGCGTCTTTCCATGCACTGTCGGGTTTGAACGCCGGTGGGACCGTGCTGGATATTTCGGACACGCCGTTTGTCAGGCAGGCAGGTTTTTCTGGCAAGGTCTATCTTGGGGTAGTGCAGAATGCACCGCACCCGGAGCGTGCAGCCGCTTACATTCATTATCTGTTCCAGCGGTGACCGTTGGGTTTTAGCTTATAGGATAAAAATAAGGAGAAAACGCATGGACATTTTAACGATTGGTGAAGTTTTGATCGACCTGACCCAGACCGGCAAGGATGCGCGCGGCATCCCCCAGTTTGCCGCAAACCCCGGCGGTGCACCGGCCAATCTGGCGGTGGCTGCTTCCAGACTGGGCGCACAGACCGCCTTTATCGGCAAGGTGGGTGCGGATGCCTTTGGCCGCTACCTGAAAGAGGTTCTGGCAGAAAACAAGGTAGACGTTTCCGGCATGGCGGTGGATGCAGACCACCCCACCACCATGGCGGTGGTCTCGGTGGATGCCACCGGCGAGCGGGATTTCAGCTTCTACCGCAGCGCCAACGCTGACGTGATGCTGTGCAAGGAGGACATTTCGGACGAGGCTTTGAAAGCTGCCAAAATCGTCCACTTCGGCTCTGTCAGCCTCACCGCTGACCCCTCCCGCACTGCCACGCTGGATGCTGCCGCCCGCGCCAAAAAGCTGGGTGCTGTCATTACTTATGACCCAAATTACCGTGCAAACCTCTGGAAGAACAAAGAGGACGCCATTGCCCAGATGAAAGCTCCCCTGCCGCTGGTGGATATCCTGAAGGTGTCCGATGAGGAGTTGCCCCTGCTCACCGGAACCACTGACTGCGAAAGCGGCACGGCACAACTGGCACAGAACGGCATCCGGCTGATTTTCGTCACCTTGGGTGCAAACGGCGTATTCTACCGCTTTGGGGAGAAAACCGGCCATGTGGCAGGTGTCCCCTGCAAGGTGGGTGATACCAACGGCGCAGGCGATACCTTCTTTGGGGCTGCCCTGTCCAAGCTCTGCAAGGAGGAGCTGGACACTCTGACGGTGGACAAGCTGGAAGGCATTCTGGCTTTTGCCAACAAGGCCGCCAGCATCACCACCAGCCGCCATGGTGCTATCCCCGCCATGCCCACCCTTGCAGAAGTGGAGGGCTGAACCATGGCAGCAAAACAGGAATTTGCATCCCGGTTTGCCAAGCACAAGGACGAGCTGGAATGGCTGTTCATGGAACTGTACCACAACCGGGAAGGGCTGGAAGTTCTGGAGCGGGAGATGGCAGAAGCCTACAACGCCCGCAGCGCCGAGCTGAAAGCACTGGACAAGGCACGCTCTGCCGACCCGGAGTGGTACAAGCGGGGCAATATGTTCGGCATGACCATGTACACCGACCTCTTTGCCGGAAACCTGAAAGAACTGGCAAAGAAACTGCCCTACCTCAAGGAGCAGAAGCTGACCTATCTGCACCTGATGCCCCTGCTGCAGATGCCCCACCCCCACAACGATGGCGGCTATGCGGTGGAGGATTTCGATACCGTAGACCCGGCCCTTGGCACCAACAAAGATCTGGAAAACCTGACCCGGGAACTGCGGAAAGCCGGCATCAGCCTGTGTCTGGATTTTGTCATGAACCACACCGCCAGCACCCACCGCTGGGCCATGGCGGCAAAAGCTGGCGACCCGTGGTTTCAGGCCTATTACCACCTCTACGAGGACCGCACCATCCCTGACCAGTACGAGCAGACCGTGCCGCAGGTGTTCCCCAACACCGCACCCGGCAACTTTACATGGTGTGAAGAAATGCACAAGTGGGTGCTGACCACCTTCCACGACTACCAGTGGGATCTGAACTACGCAAACCCGGCGGTGTTCGTGGACATGACCAAGAGCATCCTGCACCTTGCAAATCTCGGTGTGGAAGTGTTCCGCATTGATGCGGTACCCTACATCTGGAAGCAGCTGGGCACCACCTGCCGCAATCTGCCGCAGGTGCACACCATCGTGCGGATGCTGCGCATGGTGCTGGAATGCGTCTGCCCGGCGGTCATCCTCAAGGGCGAGGTGGTCATGGCTCCCAAGGAGCTTGCCGCCTATTTCGGCACCCCGGAAAAGCCGGAATGCCACATGCTCTACAACGTGTCCACCATGGTCAACCTGTGGGGTGCCCTTGCCAGCCGGGATACCCGGCTGCTGAAGGCGCAGCTGGATGCCCTGCACGCCCTGCCGGACAACTGCTGGTTCGTGAACTATCTGCGCTGCCACGATGATATCGGCTGGGGTCTGGACGAGGCGGTAGAGAAACGGCTTGGCATTGACCCGCAAAAGCACAAGGAATATCTGTATCACTTCTACGAGGGCAATTTCCCCGGCAGCTGGGCAAAGGGTGAGCTGTACAACTACGACCCCGCCACCGGCGATGCCCGAAGCTGCGGCACCACCGCCAGCCTGTGCGGTATCGAACAGGCACTGGAAAAGGACGATAAAACCGCACTGGACTACGCCGTAAAGCGTGACCTTTTGCTGCACACTGCTATGGCGTTTTTGCAGGGCTTCCCCATGCTGAACTGCGGCGATGAGATTGCACAGCTCAACGGCTGGGACTACAAAAACGACCCCGACCGTGTGGAGGACAGCCGCAATCTGCACCGCACAAAATTCAACTGGGAGGACGCAAAGCAGCGCACCCGGAAGGGCACGCTGCAAAACAAGTTGTGGCAGGGCATGGAGCAGCTGCGCCAAATGCGGGCAGACCCCTGCTTTGCCCCGGATGCGTGGGTGACCACATGGGACAGCCACAACCCCGGCGTGCTGGCGCTGGTACGCAAGCGCGGCGAGGAAACGCTGGTGGGGCTGTTCAACTTTACCGAGTACCCGGCAGGGGCAAGTCTGGACGCTCTGGGCGGCGAGTATCACACCCCGGAGGGCACTTCTGTCTGGCTGGCGGATGTGGAACTGGAGCCGTATCAGGCACTGCTGGTAAAAACAAATAAGTAAAGCGGAATACTCCGGTAACTTTCTCTTGGTTGGAAAGTTGCCGGAGTATTTTTGTTTCGCGCAAACTGCAAGGTCACTGGATCATTGAAATGTCGGAGATGATTGCCACCGCCAATGCCACGCGTGCCTGCGCAAAAAATCCCCCCGATACCGGGTATCCGGTATCGGGGGGATCTGTCATTCTGAGGCTTTACGGAGGAAGCGCTCAGAGGTTACTTTTTGGGGAACGCCTTGTTCCAGATCTCAATGGTCTTGAACTTGGGCATCCAGCCGTCCGATTCAAACTTGCCTTCCCGTGCATCCAGCAGACCCTGCTCCACGCACCACTGAGCGGCCTTGGCCTGCTCGGCATCGGTGATGTCTGCAAAGGCGGGCTGTGCGGCGGGTTCGGGCTTGCCCTTCTCAGTCCAGAGGGGTACTTGATCTCCCATTCCACGAACTCCATGCCGGGGTATTTCTCGGCATCATACGGGGTAGCTGTGATCTCCACCGTGGTGCCGATCTCTGCGGGGATATCGCTGCCCTCGTCCAGAGTGGACTTTGCCGTGCCGCCCTCAACGGTGACGGTACTCTTCAGCACGGAAGCGGGGATGCTGTAAACGGCGGTCAGCTTCACGCCGTCCTGCGGCATGGTAAAGACGATCTTTTCCGTGCCCTTTTCCGTTTCGGAGCCCAGACTGCCCTCAATTATGCCAATATTCTTGCTGGAATCTTTTTCCACCTTCCAGTGATGGAACGACTCATTCTCCTTGGCAGGCTCATTGGCTTCGATCGTGACGGTCTGGCCCGGCTGTACGAACACCGTGCCCGTCTGTCTTTCGCCCTTTCCGACGCGGATCGTGCCGTCCTTCACTGTGACCTGCATATCTAATACAGGTGCCGGGAAGCTATAAGAAGCTTTCAGCTCCACCGGGCTGGCCGGCATGGTGAAGGTCATATTTTTTTCGGCATTTTTCTGCGCTTCGGTCAGTTCAAAGCCTTCCGGGCTGATCACTTTCCAGCCGCCGAACTTTGTAACACTCGGGTTTTTGTTCTCACCGCTCACCGTGACCGTTTCGCCCTCAAAGGCGGTAGTCAGTTTTCCATCAGTGTCACCAACGACCTGCGCGGTGCCGTTCGCAACGGTAATGCTGTAAGCCTCCCTCGGCTCAATGCGCAGGTAGTTGCTTTCTATTGTCTCAGGAATCGGGGTAATGCGGGAGTCCTTGTACTCCGAAGATTGGTCCGTGAAATAGACATAGGGTTTTTTCTTCGCCTGAGTGAAGATCACTTTGCCAAGGTTACGGTAACTGTCACTGTTCAGTTCCACCTTGCCAGCTGCCTTGATATTAATCACCTTGTCATTGTACTCATACTCAAGAGAAACATCTTTTCCTGCATCTATCGTCACATCACCTTTGATTGGGCTCATACCGCTAATTATTACCGTACCGCTGCATTTGATCACTGCGCCCTGATCGATCAAACAATACCAACTGCCGGACGTCATCGTCACATTGTTTGCACTGTTCACCATCAGCTTTGAAACCGTCGTGCCCCACTCATTACCAAGCTTTATATCGCCAGTACAGTCAATAATCGTTTCGCCGCCAATGCCGCCTTCGGTCGTGACCGTATTTGCCCGATGCACGGTAAGGCCATTCCCTATCAGGTTTCGGCCGTCACCATGCGAACCGCCAAAACTTTTGAGGATCACATCACCGGAACAGCTGATCTCCGCATTGCCTTCAATTGCTGCAGCCGCACTGCCACCTAGCTTGGTCACTTTCACATCCTTTGCGCCGGTCACGGTCAGGTTACCGTTCACAACGTGGGATGCATTTGCTTCCAGATCAATGGAAACATCCTCCGGTGCCGTGATGGTCAGGGCGCCTTCAAAGGATTTTCCATCCTTCAGCTTCAGGGTCTTTTCCTCAATGTCATAGTAGAGGATGTCGTTTCCAAGGATGTCTGTGTAGTTCTTTCTGGTAACAGGCGTATTATTGATTTTGATGTTGAAATACTGTACAATTTCGTCAACCTGATTGCCGTCCTTGTCCAGTTTGGTGATCGTGCCAAGCAGCTTGCTGGGGTCGATCGTGATTTCGCCATTCGTGCCGCCGATCCAGACACCAGTACCGGATTTTACGGTAACATTGCCGCCGGTGATCTGGATGTTTTCGCCTTTGCCGCCACCGCTGGTAATGGCACGTCCACCACCAATAGCGGCTGCACCGCCGCCACCGATTGCAGTGACCTCACCGCCGGTGATCGTGATTCCACTAGCATCGGCAGCAATACCACCACCGATGCCTGCTGCTTCACTGCCGCCAACAGCTAATATAATACCGCCGTTGATGGTAATATTGCTGGCGTCGCCATTGTTACCGCCGCCAATGCCTGCACCCCAGCCTTCTCCGGTGCTTCCACCATAAGCGTTAATGGTGCCGCTTTCAATGACAATATTGCTGACATCTACATCTTTTACACTGCCAATGCCCGCACCACTCTCGCCGCCGTAGGCATTCAGCGTACCGGTGCCGCTGATGGTCAGGGTCCCGTTGTCGTCGGCCTTTTCCACACCGGCGTGGTCCGTGCCGCTGTGCAGGGTATTCGTGCCTGCAATGACCAGCTCCACATTGCCGCTGACCGAGACTGCCGCATTGGAAGTAGTCTCGATATTGACATTAGACAGTGTGACTTTTGCACCCATGGTGCCGCCTTTGATGGTAATGGTATTGTGCGTCTGGCTGCCGTCCGTTGTGATAGACAGATTGCCCCTTTGCTGGGCTTCATTATTGCCCTGCTGGACATACTGTTTGTCATCAGCCCCAATATAGACTGTGATGCTGCCGTATTTGAGATTCATCTGATACTCAGTTTCTACCTCCGTACCGTTCTCTTCGTCCAGCACGCTCACCGCGCTTTTGGCGGCGGTGCTCTGCTGGAGCAGGGCATCGGTGCTTGCGGCCAGAGCCGGAGCAGAAAGGCTGAACATCATGCATGCCGCCAGCGCAGCGGAAGCCGCCCGCCGGGCCAAAACATTTCGTTTCATAGGGGTTCCTCCTTTGCAGAAATTATTACGGGGGGGGGTATGTTTCTCTGCTCTGAGTATCGCATATTTTACCGCATTTTGCAAGCAACCCTGCGTGAATCGCCCTAAAAGCAGCGTGAAAAGCATGATTTGTGCCGGTTCTGTTGCAGTTGTCCGGCCCGCAGGCACAGCAAAGCCCCCGGCAGGTTTGCGCCTGCCGGGGGCTGTTTGCTGTTTTACTGCTTGGGGAACGCCTTATTCCACACTTCGATCACCTTGAACTTCGGGGTCCAGCCTTCGGGCTCAAAGCGGTCGCCCTTGGCATCCATGGTGCCCTGCTCGGTGCACCACTGTGCGGCCTTTGCCATATCGGGGTCGGTCACATCCGCAAACGCGGGGGGTACTTGATCTCCCATTCCACGAACTCCATGCCGGGGTATTTCTCGGCATCATACGGGGTAGCTGTGATCTCCACCTCGGTGCCGATCTCTGCGGGGATATCGCTGCCCTTGCCCAGAGTGGACTCTGCCGTGCCGCCCGTAACAGTAACGGTACTCCTCAGCACGGAAGCGGGGATGCTGTAAACGGCGGTCAGCTTCACATCGCCTTTGGGCATATCAAAGCTGATTTCCTCGGTGCCTGCTTCCTCCTTGGAGCCAAGCTTGCCATCGGTCAGGGTAAAGGCGGTGCTTTCCTCTTCCACCTTCCAGTGGTGGAACTTCACGCCCTTGGCGGCATCCTCATCGGTGGGTGCTTTGGCCTTGACGGTGACCGTTTCGCCCTCAAAGGCGGTAGTAATCCGGCCGGTGGTGTCGTCGCCCACCTGCGCGGTGCCGTTCGCAACGGTAATGCTGTAGTAAGTCTCCCTCGGCTCAATGCGCAGGTAGCTGCTTCCTGCCGCTTCTGCAAGCGGATGAATGCGCGGGTCGATCAGCTTTGCATCCTCGGCTTCGCTGGTATAGTAGACGTATTTTTTGCCGTCTGCCTGTGTAAAGTCAACAGTGCCCACACGGCCACCCTCTGCGGTATTCTTCAGGATCACAGTGCCGGAAGCGGTGATCTTGGTGTTTTCGGAAATCGCTTGTGTGTCATTGATTATAACAGTAACATTATCAGCCTTGTTGATCGTCAGGTTTTTCGCTGCTCTACCGTCGGTACTCTCAATGGTCACGTCACCCTTGCTGGTGATAGTCGCATCGTAATTCACCGCAGCTGCACAGTTTGTATAAATGTTTACTTTGCTGGAATTTATAATATTCAGGCTTCCGTTCACGGCCATGAATCCGCCGCTGATATCCACCTCGCCGGTGCAGTCGATTGTGCTAGTATCATCTCTGGCGAAAATCGCAGCCATTTTATCGCTGTTGACCTTCACATTATGTGCATTCTCCACAATCAACTTTGCAGCCACAGCAATCTGATCTTTACCATCCAGATTTATATCCTTGCCGGGTGCGTTGATTTTCAGAGACGAGCGCTTTATTCTGCCATCCGACTTCAACGTTTGGGTGGTCGGGTCGTAACTCAGCACACCATTTCCTAAAATGTCTTGATAGTTTTTGCTGGTAACGCGGGTTGGTGTAGTGTTCTCGCTGCCCACCGCAATGCCATAATCCTGTACAACATTGTAATTCGGGGTCAGAGTCACGTTATTGCCCGGCATGGTAAAGGTGACTGTGGGGTTCACCTTCTGCTTATCTGTAAGCGTGATGCCCTCAGCAGTCCAGCCGGTAAACTCAGCGTTTTCTTTGCCTGCAGCGGTCACGGTGACCTTTTCGCCCGCAAAGGCCGAGGTCACTGCCTTACCATCCACGGTGATGGTGGCATCGTCTGCCGTAATCGCATAGGAAACTTTCGGCACAATGCGCAGATAGTTTTTAGTTCTTGCCGGAATCGTCCCAGTGCCCGCATCCGTCGGCGTTGCGTCAGGCGCATTGCTGGTATAGTAGACAAAATCGTTCGCACTTACCGGAGCGGCAAACTCAATTCCTTTAATTGCAACTCCCGAATTCGCGCCTGCTTCCGTGTGCTCAAGGGTAACAGGGCAAAGACAGTAGATGTACACTTTTCCATAAACCGGTGCCCAATTACCAGTGCTGGAAACTTTCACGGAACGAGCGTTTTCGATGATCAGATTTTCATTCACAATCATCTCTGTGGATTCCAGCACCACGTCCGTGTTCGGTGCATCGATGGTCAGATAATGGACTGCGCTGGCATTCGGCTTCAGCAGGGTCAACTTTTGCTCATCAGGATCATACTTCAGGAAGCCAAGAATGTTGTTGCAATTATCGCTGTCAACTTCCACCTTACCTCTGTCATAGATTTCAATGGTAATGCCATACTTCGTAGCAACAGACGCATTAGCATCCGTTCCGCTGTTCTCCGCGTCCAGCACGCTCACCGCGCTTTTGGCGGCGGTGCTCTGCTGGAGCAGGGCATCGGTGCTTGCGGCCAGCGCCGGAGCGGAAAAGGTGAACATCATGCATCCGGCCAGCGCCGCCGATACTGCACGCCGGATAAGTTTGCCTTGTTTCATGGTACAACCTCCTTTTTCCCCTCGCATTTTTACGGGGGGGGGTATATATTACAGTATCTTGATTATTTCACACTTTACCGGATTTTGGAAGCAAACCTGCGTGAATCGCCCTAAAAGCAGCGTGAAAAGCACAATTTGTGCCGGTTTTGTTGCAGATGTCCGGCCCGCAGGCACAGCAAAGCCCCCGGCAGGTTTGCGCCTGCCGGGGGCTTTACTATGTTATGAAAGATCAATCCTTCTTCTCTGCTGTGCGGGCAAAGAAGTTGGCGAGGATCGCACCGGAAATGTTATGCCACACGGAGAACACAGCGCCGGGAATGGTAGCCAGCGGATACTGTGCAAAGTGTGCGGCGGCCAGACTGGTTGCAAGGCCGGAGTTCTGCATGCCCACCTCGATGGAGATCGCGCGGCACTTGGTAGAGTCCAGCTTGAGCAGCTTGCCCACGCCAAAGCCGGTGAGGTAGCCCAGCACATTGTGCAGGATGACCACCACAAGGATCAGCAGACCGCTGGTCATGATCTTGGCGCTGTTGGCGGAGACCACGGCGCAGATGATCAGCACGATGGCGGTAGTGGAGACCAGAGGCAGCACGCGGACGGCTTCCTCGGTGAACTTATGGAAGAAGTGATTGACCACAAAGCCCAGTGCGATGGGCACCAGCACCACCTTGACGATGGACATGAACATGCTCATGGGGTTCACGTCAACACGCTGGCCAGCGTACAGCAGGGTGAGCAGCGGGGTGAGCAGCGGAGCCAGCACGGTGGAAACAGCGGTCATGCCAACGGACAGTGCAACGTCGCCCTTGGAAAGGTAGGTCATCACGTTGGAAGAGGTGCCGCCGGGGCAGGTGCCAACCAGGATCACGCCAATGGCCAGCTCGGTGGGCAGGTGGAACACCTGCGTGAGCGCCCATGCCAGAAACGGCATGAGGGTGAACTGTGCAACGCAGCCCACGATCACATCCTTCGGGCGGCTGAACACCACCTTGAAGTCCTCCGGCTTCAGGGTAAGGCCCATGCCGAACATCACGATGCCCAGCAGGTTATTGACCCACGCCGTCTTTACCACGCTGAACGGGCCGGGGAAGAACAGGGCACCCGCAGCCACCACAATAACGATGGCGGCCATGTACTTGCCCACAAAGTCGCTTACTTTTTCCAGTGTTTTCATAATTGCTTCTCCTTTTCCTTCTGACATGCTTTGGGACAAAAGCATCCGCAAAACAAAACGCCCTTGTCCCCTACGGTCTGTAAGAGACAAAGGCGTGTAATATCCTCTGCGGTACCACTCTTATTGCCAGCACAACGCTGACCACTCAGTGCACGTCCAACAACGCGCGGCCCGTGATAACGGGGGCCTGCCGTTCCTGCTTACTGGGGCGCACACCGTCCATTCAGCCGGAAAGCTCGGAGAGGATCTTCCCACGGATGCCCTGCACTGCCTTGCACCAACCGGCAGCTCTCTGCAGCATTCCTTCCGGGTACTCTTTCTCGTCATAGCCGTAATATTCTTGGTGACATGGAGTATACTCCCCTGCAAAGGCAAAGTCAATAGAATGGGGCCTTCTGATTTTTCATGCAGTTCATTTCAGGAGTGAAAGTGGTTCACGCAGCAAAGCCGCCCACCCACAACGGGCAGACGGCCTTGCCCTTCGGCATCAGGCTGCTGGCAAGGCCCACGCCAAGGCAGCCCGCCTTGCGGAACTCCGGGATGTTCTCCGGCGTTACGCCGCCAATGGCAACATAGTTTGTGTCGTCCTGGAATCCGATAATCTGGGGCAGGAGAAAAACGACCTCTGAGCCGCTTTTTCCTGTCTGATACGCAAAAAAGATCCCGTTCACCCAGAAGTGGACGGGATCTTTTATTGCTTATGGGGCTTTACTGCAGCCGATCAGGCCTTGACGAAGGCAGCTGCTTACTTTGCAGCCAGGTATTTGCCCAGTTCGCGGCCCAGCGTCAGGCACATACCAATGCTCACACCGGGGATTGGGGTGATATACTCGGGACCAAAGCGCATACCGCAGGTGTTGCCGGAGGCGTACAGGCCCTCGATGGGCTGATAATCCTCGTTCAGCACCTGCTGGTCATTGGTGGTCACAAAGCCGCCGGTGGTCACCAGTGCAAAGCCCAGACTCGGGGTGGTGACATGGGCGTAGAAGGGAGCCTTTGCAACTGCATTCAGGAAGTGCGGGTCCTTGGCAAAGTCGCTGTCGTAGCCCTCGGCGCAAACCTTATTGTACTGTTCCACAGTAGCGGAAAGGGCTGCAGGCTCCACACCGATGTACTCGGCCAGCTGCTCGATGGTGTCGGCGCCGGCAACAGCCGTGACATAGCGGAGTTGTTGAAGGGTCACGGCAGTTTCCTTTCGGCGTGTTTTTTCTATCCTACCGCAGAGCCGCCAAAAACGCAACGTATTTTCTTCTTTGAAATACCAAACGAACATTGCCGGCATATCCAAGATACGTTTTACCCACCCTGCAATTTCCCTTATAATAGCACCGCAGTCTTGAAACAGCTGCAACATTCCCATATCACAAAGGAGGCTTTCCGGTATGGGACAACGGCAAAGTGAGATCATCAAAAATCACATGGAAGTCTACTGGCACGACTATGCGTCGGCCAGCAAGGGCGTTCCCATTACCGAGGCGGGGCTTGTGGAAAAAGCCTCCGTCATTGGACGCACCGGGCTGATGCTGCTGGAATGCGGCACCGGCGCATGGCGTGTCCGAAGCTCCATGAACACCCTTTCGCGGGAGCTGGGAGTCACAACAACAGCGGACATCGGCCTGTTGTCCATTGAGTTCACCTGCTTTGATGGTGACCAGTGTTATACCCAGTCACTCTGTCTGACAAACACGGGCGTGAATACCTCCCGGCTGAACCGACTGGAGCATTTCGTCAACGACTTCGACCGGGAAGGAAAATTTATGACCGGCGAAGAACTGCACAGCCACCTCGATGAGATCGAGCGCATCCACGGCTTGTATTCGCCCATCGCACTGGGCTTTGCAGCTGCACTGGCCTGCAGCTGCTTCACCTTTCTGCTGGGCGGCGGCATTGTGGAAATGCTGTGTGCCTTCTGCGGTGCAGGCATCGGCAACTTTGTACGGTGCAAGCTGACAAAGCACCATTTCACCCTGTTTCTGGGCATTACGGCGTCGGTCTGTTCAGCAAGCCTCGTGTATGCCATCCTGCTGAAGCTGGCCGAGGTGCTGTTTGCCGTATCGGCGCAGCACGAGGCGGGGTATATCTGCTCCATGCTCTTCATCATTCCGGGCTTTCCGTTCATTACCAGCGGCATCGACCTTGCCAAGCTGGATATGCGCTCCGGGCTGGAACGTCTGGCCTACGCCGTCCTCATCATTCTGGTGGCAACCATGACGGCTTGGATCATGGCACTGCTGCTGCATTTGCAGCCGGTGCAGTTCCCTGCCCTGAGCCTGACACTCCCGGAAGAGATCGTGTTCCGGCTGCTGGCAAGTTTTGGCGGTGTGTTCGGCTTTTCGCTCATGTTCAACAGTCCCCGGAACCTGGCAGTCTGCGCCGCCCTTATCGGTGCGGTAACGAACACGTTCCGGCTGGAGCTGGTGAGCCTTGCGGGCTTTCCGCCCGCTGTTGCAGCGTTTCTGGGCGCACTGCTGTCCGGACTGCTGGCCTCCTGCCTGAAGAGCGCCGCCGGTTATCCCCGCATCTCCGTCACCGTGCCGTCCATCGTTATCATGGTACCGGGACTGTATTTCTACCGTGCCATCTATAATCTGGGCATCCTGTCTCTGATGGACTCCGCCACATGGTTTGCAGATGCCATTCTCATCATCGTGGCACTGCCGTTAGGGCTGATCTTCGCCCGTATTGTCACTGACAAGACTTTCCGTTATTGCACCTGATGTGCAGCATTTCCATTCTCTCATATAAGGCAAAACGCAGCGAATCTTTTAACGGTTCGCTGCGTTTTGTTTTGCTGTGATGCACTTATAAAAGGAGTTCGTTTACAGGGCATTTACTCCCCGTAAACGATCTTGGTAGTAGTTTCCACATGGCGTTCCAGCCGGTCGGCAAAGTGTTCCAGCGGCAGAAAAACGCCAAGTTCATCGTAGCGGGTTCCGCCGTCCTTGAGCGTATCCTGTCCATAGTAGACCACGGAACGGGGCAGTGCGTGCTGCAGCTTCATCTGGATATCCCAGACGGTGGAGTAGGCCTCCGCTTCCGTTACCTTCTGCTTCACGGTGTCCGGCAGTTCGTAGATCAGCAGCAGCCCCAAATGCTGGTTGTAGTGGTACTCCACCACATCCATCGAGCCTTCGTCGTAGCCATGATACTTGCAGTAGCCGCTGGCAAGGTACATTTTTACCTTTTCCTGCTTCTGGAACACCCGGATGAACCGGTCGTATACTTTGCTGCTCACGGCAACTTTGTTGTTCGGCAAAAGAACGCCGGCATCATCCGTCAGGATCACCGGGTTCGGCTGACCATCGGCGTTGAATTTGAACGGGATCAGGGCAGCGTTCCGTAGCAGGTCAAACATACTGTGCTGGCAGATCGCCATCAGAAAGGCAGACAGATCCTTGTTCTCGTAGGCATTGAACAGCGCTGCGGCAAACTGCTGTGCACTCACGGTCGGCGCATCCAGTACGTCTGCCATGTCCAGCGAGTCGTTGAAGGTATCCATCAGGCGTCGGCAGGCTTCTGGATTTTTCAGGATCTCCCCGAACAGTGCCTCTGCCTTTTCTTCTCTTGGAAATATCGTTGCCATCAAAAAGACCCTCTTTCTGTTTATTTCCAGCTACCTATTATAGATTCATAATGCCCCACTGTGAAATACTGCTTTCATATTGCTGCTATATGCAGAACACTTTTTACACATTTTCCAAGTGCCTGTACAATGGACACTGCAATCATGAAATTGCACGAGGGAAATCGAAAAATATATAAGTTGGTTTGAACGAAGGCAGTTCCTATGTCTGAAGTCAAAAAGGTCGTGCTGGCATATTCCGGCGGTCTGGACACATTGGCTAAATAACTCTGGTCTTTTTTGTTGGGGCGTGTGCAACAGCCCCGTGTTATCATTTTGAATAATAGGTTTTAGATCCGAAAGCCAACCAGATGATCGAAGCCTTTGATTCGGCCAATCAACTGGTCAAAGATGAAGTTTTGGCTCTGCCAGAAGAATAATCCCCACAAACCAGAAAAAACGTCAACGCATGAGAGAGCAATCTTTCGCGTTTGACGTTTTTCTTTTTTGTTTTGCCACCGTCATTCTGTACAAAATTTGAGGATAAAATTTTATATCCAAAAATCTGCAAAAATCGGGTTTCTGAGGTCATTTTGCCGTTCCTCCCCGAATTTTGCTACAGATCTGCTACAAACTTGCTACAAACGACTGAAAAGGGGACATAAAGATTTCAAACCATTCTCTGACCAGCTGGACTTTTGAGCATCATCCCCGGTAGACATTCCTGACCGTTGGAACCCGCGCACTAATCAAAGCCCTGCTAGGGCTTTGATTGCCCCGCCTGCGGCGCGGCCGTGCTGTTCGAGTCCCTAATTCTCTATACACTAACATAAGTCCGCGTATAGTGCAAAAAAAGCCACTAACTTCTGTTAGTGGCTTATGCATGGTGGAGAATTAGGGACTCGAACCCCAGACCCCCTGCGTGTGATGCAGGTGCTCTAACCAGCTGAGCTAATCCTCCATATTTTGTTTTGTGCGTTCCGAACTGGAACGTGATTATTATAGCACGGCCTTTGCCAAAATGCAAGCCCTAATTTTAAAAAAATCACACTTTTTGTATCCGCTTTCCGGTTGCCCTTTGATGCCAAATCGTGTATACTGATCACAGAAACTTTCCCACCGGGAAAAGAGGTACAAAAAATGCTGACACTTCGTGGAATCATTACGCTGATCGTTCTGATCGTTCTGTTTGCACTGGCCGTTGTGTGGATCTCCAAGCAGGGCGGCTGGAAGGGCGAGGGCTGCGGCGGCAACTGTGCATCCTGCCACAGCCACTGCGAAAAACAGGACCCGAACAAAAAAGCCTGAGTTCAAAAATGCCCCCGGACATTGCCTGCTGGCAGCGTCCGGGGGCATTCTGCTTTCAACTTTCCGTCTCGCGGTAAAACACCCCGCGCTCTGCCGCGTACACGGCAATGGTGCTCAGCAGGTCCTGATGGGCTTTCTGGTAAGTAGTGCGGCCGATGTGCAGCTGATCGATCACATCGTCCTCCGTGCGGTGCTGCACATAGCGCAGCTCGAACAGATCCGCACGCAGCGGGTCGTTTTTACGGTAATAGGCAAGGCCCTCCTCAATGGCGGCGCACCAGCTGCGCTCCACCGGGCTTCGTGCACGCTGCCGCATCCCATACCGGTACAGTGCCAGCCGCGTCTGATTTCTCTGCTCGCTTGTCATGTTCTGCCCTCCTCTTTTCATCCGCGCGGCGTGCCAGCACTTCGCGGCGGTTCTGCTCTTCAAAAAAGCAGAGATCCCGCTCGTACATGCTCAGACCAAGCACCGCGCTCAGCCGTTCTGCTTCGCTCAGCTTGAACTGTGTGCGCCCCTGCAGTTTCAGGTTCAGCGCATTGGGGCTGATCTTCAAGGCTCGTGCCACATACTGCATCTTGTACCCACTGGCGCGGATATAATCCCGGATCATTTCAGTATTTGCCATATTCCTCTCTCCTTTTTTCGTATCGGCAATGCCGTTTCACAATCTTTAGTTGTAGTATATTCCTGCATTGATTCAGTGTCAACCCATTTTTGCAAATTCGCAGAAAAAAGTTGATTTTAATGCAATTTTTTGGTATACTTCTGGTAACAGCATTCTTTTTACAGAACAACCATACGTTTTTCAGAGAGGTTTCGCATGTCTGAGCTTTCTACCCGTCTGCATCTGCGCCGCAAAGAACTGGGCCTTTCGCAGGAAGAGCTTGCCCAGCGCATGGGCTATCGGTCCAAATCCTCCATTACCAAGCTGGAAAAAGGCATCAACGACCTGCCGCAGTCCAAGGTGGAAGAGCTGGCAGCCGCGTTGGAGACCACCCCTGCCTATCTGCTGGGGCTGGACGCACCCTGTCCGCCGCCGGGCTTTGAGCCGCTGCCTGCCATGACGCAGGTCCCGCTGATCGGTTCCATTGCCTGCGGCACTCCTATCACGGCAGAGCAGAACATTGAACGCTATATCGGCGTTCCCGCCGCGTGGCGCGCCGACTTTGCCCTGACCTGCCACGGTGACAGCATGTCCCCCACCATCTGCGACGGCGACATCGTATGCATTCGCTGCCAGCCGGAGGTGGAGCAGGGCGAGATCGCCGCAGTGCGCATTGGCGGCGAGGCCACCCTCAAGCACTTCCACCGGCAGGGTGATGCTGTGATGCTGCTTGCGGACAATGCCGCCGTCTGCCCACCCATGATCTTTACCGGCCTGCAGCTGGAAGAGCTGCACATTGAGGGCCGCGCTGTCGGCCTGTGCCGGGGGCTGTGAGCCGCCTGCAGTCTTTCAGGCACGTTTCATAAAAGAAGGAGGCTTCTCATGTTTTTCTCCCGCAAAAAGCCTGCCCGTTCTTACGACCCCGCCACCCAGCAGCCTGCACTGCGGTGCAGCATCTGCACCGGGGAGCAGGTGGCCGGTTTCATCTCCCCGGATGGCCATTTTGAGGACGTTCAGCTCATTCGCACGCCTCAGGAACTGGACGCATTCCGGGCACGGTACAGCATCCCGCCGGAATGCCCCCTGAAAAAGATCTATTAAAAGGAGTTCGCCATGCCCACTGCACCTGAAGAGATGACCCTGAAGGTCATTGCCCATATCCATACTGCCTTTCCCACCAAGTTCGGCATCCCGCGCCAGAGCGGCCTTGTGGACGAGCTGCGCGGCGAGGTGATCTTTACGCCCGAATACCGCAATGCCGATGCCGTGCGCGGTCTGGAAGATTTCAGTCACATCTGGCTGGTGTGGCAGTTCTCCGGCGCGGTGCGGGACAGCTGGTCCCCCACTGTACGCCCGCCGCGTCTGGGCGGCAACACCCGCATGGGCGTGTTCGCCACCCGGTCGCCGTTCCGCCCCAATCCTCTGGGCCTTTCCAGCGTGCGTCTGGAAGGCATCGAGCACCGGCCGGACGTTGGCCCGGTGCTCATCGTGCGCGGTGCCGACCTGATGGATGGCACCCCCATCTACGACATCAAGCCTTACATCCCCTATGCCGACTGCCACCCGGATGCCGCCGAGGGCTTTACCGGCCAGACCCAGTTCCACCGTCTGCAGGTACAGTTCCCGCCCGAACTGCTGGCACAGGTGCCGCAGGCCGACCGCGCCGCCCTGACCGGCGTACTGGCAGGTGACCCGCGCCCCTCCTACCAGCACGACCCGCAGCGGGTGTACGGCATGGAGTTCGGCCCGGTAGAGGTGCATTTTACCGTGGATGGCGAGATGCTCACCGTGACCGGCATCGCCCGCCGCTGAGAGGAAGCGTTTATGGAACTGCGGAACATCAATACCTTTTTGCACATCGCCGAGCTGCACAGCTTTTCCCGCACTGCGCGGCAGCTGGGCTATTCCCAGTCGGCGGTGTCCTCCCAGATCGCACAGCTGGAAGCAGAGCTGGGCGCACCGCTGTTCGACCGCGTGGGCAAGACCGTGCGGCTCACCGATGCGGGCCAGACCTTTTTAGGCTATGCACGCACCCTGCTGGCCACGGCCCAGCAGGCGCAGGCTGCCCTGCAGCCCGCCCGGCAGATCAGCGGCAGTCTGCGCATCGCGCTGGCGGATTCGGTGTGCTCCACCTTCCTGCCCGGTCTGCTCAAACGCTACCACGCCCTGTGCCCGCAGGTGGAGCTGGTGCTGTGCACCGCCACTGCCGACGGGATGCTGCAGATGCTGGGCACAAATCAGATCGATCTGGCCTATACGCTGGACCAGCCCCTGCTGCAGCCCAATCTGGTGCTTGCGGCGGATGTGCCGGAGCCGGTGTGTTTTATTGCACCATCCGCTCACCCGCTTGCCGGGCAGGAAGCCGTTACACTGGAAGAGCTGCCCCGGCAGGAATTTCTGCTCACTGAGCGCGGCATGAGCTACCGCGACGCTTTGGATCAGTGCCTTGCCGCCCGCGGCCTTGCCATCCACCCTTATCTGGAGCTGGGCAGCGCTGCGCTGCTGTGCCAGATGGTGGAGCAGGGCATGGGTCTTTCCTTCCTGCCGGAGTACATCGTGCGTCCGGCGCTGGCCGCAGGTCGTCTTGCCCGGCTGAATGTGCCGGACTGCACCGTGGAGATGCACCGTCAGCTGTTTTACCACCGTGACAAATGGCTGACCCCTCAGATGAAAGCCTTTATCGAGCTGGTGCGCCAGCCCGCGCCCGGCAAATGAAAGGAGCACGGGTCCATTGAAGCGTAAAGCTGAACACACAAACGAAAAACCGCCGAAGGCTTCCCTTCGGCGGTTTTTCTTATGATAGGAGGATCAAAAATGATCGTCGCTAAATTTTAGTTCAGGATGGTCAGCTCGGTCTCGATGTCGAACAGGTGGACCTTGTGGGGATCGAATGCAACGCGGACGGTGTCTCCGTTGCGTGCCTTGGAGGTGGGAGCCACACGAGCGGTCATCTTGTTGCCCTTGTACTCCAGATACAGGTAGATCTCAGCGCCCATCATTTCGGAGACGTCCACCTGAGTATCCAGCTGGCAGTCAGCGTGCTTTGCCATAAACTCGGGCTCGTCGTCGATGTCCTCGGGACGGACGCCCATCTTGATCTTCTTGCCGACGTAAGCATCCAGCTTGCCGTCTGCGGTCTTCTCCTTGGGCAGGGGGATCACGTCGCCGCCCAGATCAACACCGTACAGCTCACCCTTCTTGATCAGGGTGCCGTCCAGGAAGTTCATCTGGGGGCTGCCGATGAAGCCAGCAACGAACATGTTGCAAGGCATATCGTACAGGTTCTGCGGGGTATCGACCTGCTGGATGATGCCGTCCTTCATAACAACGATACGGTCGCCCATGGTCATAGCCTCGGTCTGGTCGTGGGTAACGTAGATGAAGGTGGTAGCCAGCTTCTTGTGCAGCTTGATGATCTCGGTGCGCATGCTGGTACGCAGCTTAGCATCCAGGTTGGACAGAGGCTCGTCCAGCAGGAAGACTGCCGGGTTACGAACCATTGCACGGCCCAGAGCAACACGCTGACGCTGACCACCGGACAGAGCCTTGGGCTTGCGGTCCAGCAGGTGCTCGATCTCCAGGATCTTAGCAGCCTCGTGCACGCGCTTGTCGATCTCGTCCTTCGGGGTCTTGCGCAGTTCCAGACCGAAAGCGATGTTCTTGTAAACGGTCATATGGGGGTACAGAGCGTAGCTTTGGAACACCATTGCGATATCACGATCTTTCGGGGGAACGTCGTTGATCAGACGGCCACCGATGTACATTTCGCCCTTGGAGATCTCCTCCAGACCGGCGATCATGCGCAGGGTGGTGGACTTGCCGCAGCCAGAGGGGCCGACGAAGATGATGAATTCCTTATCCTGGATCTCCAGGTTAAAGTCGGTAACAGCGGGAGCGGTAGCACCCGGATAGATCTTATAGATGTGCTGGCAGCTGATCGAAGCCATAGTCGTTTGCCTCCATAATTTTTAAGGTTCTCACGCTCTTGACGGCGTGTTCATTCGTTGGTACTATAATAGCAGATAATTTTGTGATATAAAATAGCATTTTATTGATTAGAGGTGTCAGATATTGCTTTTTGACTGGAACACCATCGCTTTCCCCGCTTCCGTGCAGGATCTGCAGCTGTCTGCCCCCCTCACCCTCTCCGGCGAAGGACTGTGGGTGTGCCTTGTGTCCAGCGGCCAGTGCTCTGCATCCGTACCTGCTGCCGGGCCGCTGCCGCTGGGTGCAGCGCTCATTTTGCCGCCGCAGTCCGTGCCTGCCGGGCACCTGATCCTGAGCCGTGCCCCGCTGGCCCTTGTGCCGGAAAGCATCTGCCATCTGCTCTGCGTCCAGCTTACCGGACAGGCGGCTTCCCAGTTTCTGGCCGGGCTGCACGAACTGCCCTTCCTTGCCAAGGGCGGTTCCTGCCCGGCCGCTGCCGAACTGATGGGCCGTCTGGCCGAGGAAAAATCCTCCCACAGCCGGGCGCGCAGCCAGCTGGCCTACGCACTGCTGTGTGAGCTGGCCGATGCCGACAGTGCTGCGTCCGCCCTGCCGCCGCTGGTGCAGGCCGCCATTGAGGACATCCGCGCAAACTACGCGGGCCTTTACGGCGTGGAGGAGCTGAGCGAACGGCTGGGCGTGTCCAAGAGCCATCTGGTGCGCACCTTTACCGCAGCCATTGGCGTGCCGCCGGGCAAATACCTCACCACTGTGCGCGTTGAAGCAGCCCAGCGGCTGCTGCTCCACCGGGAGTACACACTGGACGTGGTAGCCAGCCTGTGCGGCTTTTCCGGTGCCAACTACCTGTGCCGGGTGTTCAAAAAAGAAACCGGCCAATCCCCCGCACAGTGGCGGGCAATGGCCGGTCACGCCGCGCAGAGTGGGCTTTCGCCCGAGGAATCTCTGCGCGAACAGGAGCTTTATATTTAAGGGCTATGCGGTCTGCTTTTTACCGCGCAGCAGCAAAAACAGGGTCAGCACTGCGGTGAGCAGTTCCGATGCCGGGAACGCTGCCCACACACCATTCATGCCAAACAGGCGGCTCAGCACCAGCGAGCAGGCCACGATGGCCACCATGCCGCGGCAGATGGAGGTGACGGAGGCTTCCACCGGGCGGTTGGTCGCACTCAGATAGCCCGCCGCCACGATGTTGAACCCGGCAAAGAAGTAGCCCACAAAATACAGCCGCATGCCCATGTGGGCAAACTGGGCCATCCGGGCGGAGTTCTCGCTGTTGAATATGCCCACCAGCGCATCGGTAGCACCAAAGATGATGCCGTACAGCACCGCTGCCAGCACCAGTGCGGTGCAGCTGCCCAGGATGAGCAGCTTTCTGGCACCGGCCTTGTCGCTTTTGCCGTAGCACTCGCTCACCAGCGGCTGTGCGCCCTGTGCTACACCATTGAAGATGGCCGTTGCCACCAGCGCAAAGTTCGCCACCACGCCATAGGCCGCCACCGCCACATTGCCCGCCAGACCCAGCAGCAGGAAGTTGAATACGGTGGTGGTAACGCCGGAGGACATCTCACCCACAAAGCCGGAGATGCCAAGCTGGCAGCTCTGGCCCAGCAGCCTTGCCGAGGGGCGCTGGCGCACGAACTGCACGCTGTTCTCCTTCTTAAAGAAGTGGCGGCTGCAGATGGAAATGCTGATGATGGGAGACACGGCGGTGGCCAGCGCCGCACCGGCCAGCCCCAGACCCATGGGAAACATGAAAATATAGTCGAACACCACATTGAACAGGCTGCTGCTCAGGGTAGCCACCATGGCAAGGGAGGGGTCGCCGTCGTTGCGCACAAAGGCCGACACGATATAGTTGCACATGAAGAAGGGCGTGAACATAAGGAAGATGCGGGCATACGGGATGCCCAGCGCCACGATCCCCGCGTCACCGCCCATCAGCCGCAGAAGGCCGCCGGGCGCAAAAATGCCCACCAGCAGGAACGGCACGCTGAGCACACAGGCGCAGAAGATGGCATTGGAAAAATAGCGCTGGCAGCGCTCGTCTCCCTGCGCCTTGAGGATGGCATAGCGGGTGGCCGCGCCAAGGCCGACCATGGAGCCGACGGCAAAGATGAAGTTGTAGACCGGCAGGCAGAGGTTGAGCAGGGTAACGCCGTCGGTGCCCGCCGCCTGCGAGATGAAATAGGTATCGGCCAGAATGTAGCACGAGGTGCCCAGCAGGCCGAAGATATTCTGTGATACATATTTAAAGAACTGTTTTGTCAGGTTCATCCAAGTTCCCTTTCATGGCATTTTTTACGCATACCGGCATATTTTAGCACACCCCAAAATGCAAGTCAACACAAAAACGCCCTGTACCGTGCAAAAAAGCATTGACAGCCCGGGCTCTGGCCCTTACACTGGGAGCGGTCACAAAATCATCCCCCTCGCCGGGGGAAGTCTTTTATTACCAGCATCTTAATTTGGGAGGTTCTCTATGTCCGGCAGCACACTGTTTTCCATTGGCGAAGCACTCATCGATATGATCCCGTCCAGGGTGGGCTGTTCTTTTGACGAGGTTCCCTCGTTCAGCCCGCGCACTGGCGGCGCACCGGCCAACGTGTGCGCCGCCTTTGCCCGGCTGGGCGGCAAAAGTGCTTTTCTGAGCCAGCTGGGCGACGACCCCTTCGGCCACAAGATTGCACGGGAGCTGGAAGCCTGCGGCATCGACCTCTCCCATCTGGCCTTTACCGATAAGGCCAGCACGGCCCTTGCCTTCGTCAGTCTGGAAGAGGACGGCAGCCGCACCTTCAGCTTCTACCGCAAACCCTCGGCGGACCTGCTTTATTCTCCGGAGCAGATCGACCCTGCATGGTTCGCCGATGCCTTTGCCCTGCATTTCTGCAGTGTCTCGCTGGCGGACAGCCCCATGCGCTACGCCCACCTTGCGGCCATTGCCGCCGCACGCGAAGCTGGTGCTATCGTCAGCTTTGACCCGAACCTGCGCTTCCCCCTCTGGCCGGACCGCGACATGCTGCGCGGGACCGTGCTGCAGTTCCTGCCGCTTTCCAACATCCTCAAAATTTCGGACGAAGAGCTGGAATTTCTCACCGGCACTGCGGACATTGAATCCGCCCTGCCGCAGCTGCTTGTGGGCGATGTGCAGCTGGTGCTGTACACCTGCGGCAGCAGCGGTGCCCACGCCTATACCCGCACCGCCCACGGCTTTGCCCCCTGCCGGAAAGTCCGGGCTGTGGACACCACCGGTGCAGGCGACGGCTTCATCGGCTCGTTTTTGTGGCAGCTGGAACGTGATGGCGTGACACTGGAAAAACTGGCAAAGCTCAGCAAAACAAAGCTGAACGAATACCTTGCCTTTTCCAACCAGTTCTGCGGCATCAGCGTGCAGCAGCACGGTGCCATCGACAGCTACCCCACCCTTGACCAGATGCAGTAAAGCATACAATATGCCCTACGTCACAGAACCGCAGGGCTTCTTTTCTATTTACAATTTGTAGTATTGTGTCGTTATATTCCAATTTTGTCCTTTTTCCGGCATCTTTTCTGCCGGTTTAAGATTTGTTTATCCTTTGTACAAGCCTTGTTCTTATTCTCTGCCCGGTTCCATGTTACCATAAGGGCAAGAACAACAAGCAGGGAGGCTTTATCCATGCCCTTTGAATTTACCCTTCTGGATGCCTTGCAGGCTCTGCGCTGTCCGGTGCTGGATGCACTGGCGGTGTTTTTCGATCAGGCCGGTGCCCGCGGCGAGATCTGGATCGCCTTCACGGCGGTGCTGCTGGCGTTCCAGCGCACCCGCCGGGCCGGGCTGGCCATGGCGCTGGCGCTGGGCCTTTATATGCTGGCGGGCCACTGCGCCTTAAAGCCGCTGTTCGCACGCCCGCGCCCCTGCGACCTCCGGCCGGAGATGCTCACGCTGGTGGCCCGGCCCCATGGCTGGTCGTTCCCTTCCGGACACACATCCTCCGCCTTTGCCGCTGCCTTTGCGCTCTGGCTGCAGAACCGCAGGCTCGGCGTCCCGGCTCTTGCGCTGGCCGGGTTCATCGGCTTCACGCGGATGTACCTGTATGTGCATTTCCCCACCGACATTCTGGGCGGCGTGGCACTGGGCCTTGCATTGGGGGCCTGCGGCTCCCTGTTGGCAGATAAGATCAGCAACAAATGGGCGAAACGCAGTGAAGTAAAACGAACTGTATAAACTAATTTCGTCTCGCACTCGTTCTTGCTTTGCTTTTTACATTCAGATGAAGTATATCGCTTCGATCCTATTCGTGAAAAAGAGCCTCGGAAAAATCCGCAGATTTTTCCGAGGCTCAACGAATTATAATAGAATTTCCGCCAAAACAGCCAAAGCGCACGCGGCGGCTATTCCCAATCGTTCTCTTGCATTCAGGTAAAAACAAAAGCAGCCAGCACCGTGGAAAGGAGGATAAAGCGGTGCTGGCTGCGGTATGAGAACTCCCGAACTTTGCGGCGGATCAGGAGGGATTTGGTAGTCTGTCCGCCGTCGTTGGCGATTGCCTGGCATAGGCGGGGGACAGTGTTTTAATAAGTACCTGCTGGGCTGTGTCAGATGCACCAGCCCCCGCAGGTGAAAGCCCTTGTCGGCTTTGGGGAGATGTCTTTGCATCTCCCTGACTGCACCCTTATACTACCAGACAATCGTGGCATTTCTTTGTGGAGTTTTTGAACAATTTGCAAATAGATTTTCAGGTGTTTTCAAAGGAGGCCCCGCGCATAAGCGTTGGGGCGGGACTGGAGTCCCGGGCTGTTCGCGGAGAAAGCTTCCTGCTGGCCTGCATTCATGCTTTTACTGCGCCCCGAAAAATTCCTTGGCGATGTCGGCGCTGCGCTTGGCATCCTTGGCGTACCAGTCCGCGCCGATCTTCTCGGCATATTCCGGCGTGAGCACCGCACCGCCCACCATGATCTTGCAGTCCAAGCCTGCTTCGTGCAGGGCGGCAATGGTTTCCTCCATGCTCTTGAGGGTAGTGGTCATCAGGGCCGAAAGGCCCACCAGATGCACATTCTTTTCCCTCACAGTGTTCACCACCGTCTCCACCGGCACATCACGGCCCAGGTCGATCACCTCAAAGCCGTAGTTCTCCAGAATCACCTTGACGATGTTCTTGCCGATGTCGTGCACGTCGCCCTTGACGGTGGCCAGCACGATGCGGCCCTTGCTGGCGCTGCCCTCGCCCTTCTGGGCAATGACGTTCTTGATCTCCTCAAAAGCGCTCTGGGCCGCACTTGCGGCCTGCAGCAGCTGCGGCAGGAACAGCGTGCCCTTCTCGTACTTGGCGCCCACGATGTCCAGCGCCGGGATCAGCGCTTCGTCCACCACTTCCAGCGGCTGCTTTTCGGCCAGCAGTGCCTTGGTCTGGGCGGCGGCATCGCCCTTCAGGCCCTTTTCCACCGCCTTCATCAGTGGAGCGTAAGGGCCGGTAAGCTCTGCGCTCTCACCGGATGCGGATGCCGAAGCCGCAGGCACCGTCTGCGCGGCCTGCTTGAGGGCCACCGAGGCGGGCACGCGGTCGGCATAGCGCTCAATGTATTTGGTGCTCTGCTGGTCGCGGTTGGTCAGCACGTTGTAAGCATACACCGCCGCCATCATCTCCTCGCTGGAAGGGTTCATAATGGCGAGGTCAAGGCCCGCATACATGGCCATGGTGAGGAAGGTGGTGTTCAGATAGGGGCGGCAGGGCAGGCCAAAGCTGATGTTGGACACACCCAGAATGGTGCGCACCCCCAGCTCCTTCTTGCAGGCTTCCAGCGCCTGCACGGTGGCCAGAACGTCCTTCTGCTGGGCGCTGGCGGTCAGGGTCAGACAGTCGATGTAGATGTCCTCCCGCGGGATGCCGACGGCAAGGGCCGCCTCCGTGATGCGGCGGGCAATGGCTACCCGGTCCTCGGCGGCAGGCAGGATGCCCCGCTCATCGATGGCAAGGCCCACGATGGCCGCACCGTACTTTTTGCACAGGGGCAGGATCGCGTCCAGCTTTTCCTGCTCGCCGTTGGTAGAGTTGACGATGGGCTTGCCGTTATAAACGCGCAGACCGTTTTCCAGCGCCTCCACATTGGAGGAATCCAGCTGCAGCGGCAGGCTGGTGACGCTCTGCAGGGCCTTGACCACCTTGGGCATCAGAGCAGGCTCGTCCACGCCGGGTGCGCCCACGTTCACGTCCAGCACCTGAGCACCGGCTTCCACCTGACTGACCGCCTGCTCCAGAACGTAGTTCATATCCTCTTCCCGCAGTGCCTGCTGGAAGCGCTTTTTGCCGGTGGGGTTGATGCGCTCACCCACCACCGTGATGCCGTCCACATTGACAAAGTCCACCGGCGTGCAGAGCACCGAGGGCATTTTGTGGGCCGGACGGCCGGGTACGCAGCCTGCAAAAACGCTGTTCAGCAGCTTGATGAACTCCGGCGTGGTGCCGCAGCAGCCGCCCGCCGCAAACAGGTGCAGGTCCCGGTAGGGCTTCATTTCCATGGCGAAGAGCTGCGGAGTGATATCGTAGCCGCTGCCGTCGGCCCGGGGCAGGCCCGCATTGGGCTTGACGAACACCGGAAAGTCGCCGGGCACAGCCTCTGCCAGACGCTTTGCCATGGGAAAGATCTCCTTGGGGCCCAGTGAGCAGTTGATGCCCACTGCGTTGGCTCCCAGGCCACGGGCGGTCACGCCGAAGCTTTCCACCGTGCAGCCGGTAAAGGTGCGCCCGCCGGCTTCAAAGCTCATGCTGGCTAAGATAGGCAGGGTGCTGTTTTCCTTTGCGGCCAGCAGAGCGGCTTTCAGCTCGTACAGATCGGTAAAGGTCTCAAAGAAAATGAGGTCGGCCCCGGCGGCAGCGCCTGCCCGGACGATGCGCGCATACTCGCTCACCGCATCCTCAAAGGCCAGCGTTCCGCTGGGTTCCAGCAGTTCTCCCAGCGGGCCGACATCCAGCGCGGTCAGGGCACCGTAGGGCGCACAGGCGCGCTTGCAGTTGGCGATGCCCGCCGCAATGATCTCTTCCAGACTGTAGGCGCTGCCCGCCAGCTTGTGGGCCGATGCGCCAAAGGTATTGGCGTTGACGATGCGGCTGCCCGCAGCGGCATACTTGGCATGGATGCTCTCGATCAGCTCCGGGTTCGTGATGTTCAGCTCCTCCGGCTTTGCACCCAGCTTCAGGCCCGAAGCCTGCAGCATGGTGCCCATGCCGCCGTCCAGCAGGACGGTATTGCTCTGCTTGAAAAGTTCACTCGCTTGCACAGGTCTTTCCCCTCTTTCTATACTCACACCGGGTGCGCAGCACGCAGTGGCCGCACCCGGCCAGTTTTCCCTTTACCGGGTGGCCGCTGACCCCCAGAATGGCCGTCACGCTCTTGCGCGGGGTCATCAGGTTGGTATCGGTCACACACAGGCCCGCCCGGCGCACCGTATCCAGCGCGTTTGCCACCAGCGGCTGTACTGCAATATCCCAGTCACCGTAGCCGGGCGAAAACCGCCCGGTCAAATACTTTCCCTCTTTTGCGGCCCACTGGCGCAGCTCTGCTTCGGCTGCGTCTGCGGCCTGCTCGGCCAGCGCGCTGCCCAGTGCGTCGGACGCAACGCCCGCCGCGATATCGCCCACACCGGCACGGCGGATCTGTGCATCCACGCCGGGGCCAAGGGTCACGGCCAGCAGCACCGCCTGCGGGCAGTTTTCCAGATGCTTCATCACATCCCCACCCCGCAGGATGCCTGCTTCGGCAAGGGCAGCCGTGTCCGCTTCCAGCCAGACCGCCCGGGGCGTTGCCGCCGCCAGCAGCGGCATGGCGCATGTTTCCAACAGGGTCATGGTGCGGTCGTCCGGTTTCCCTCTGGCCCCGAAATACCGCGCTGCCTGTGCTGTATCGATCGCCGCTGGTTTTGCCAGCACCAGCGGCTGCGGTGCACCGATCATCCGCCGCACCTCCTTGCTTTTTTGAAATAAAGTGGTCTTAAGTATACCGCACCTGTGGGATTTTATCAATCCCGCAGAGCGGCGGATAAAAGAAAACTCCCTCAGTCACAGCTCACGCCGTGCCAGCTCCCTCAAGGAGGGAGCCTCTGTCGAAAAGGTAAGCTTTTCGGTTTTGCCAAAGGCCCCATCCCAGAGGGGGCTGTCTGTGAAGCAGACTGGGGGAGTTCGTTCTTTATTTGATGCAGCTGGAACAGGGCGTATAGCCTGCTTCCACGGCTTCCTGATAGCTGGAGAAGAGGATCTGGTTCTTCTCTGCCGGCAGGTTCGGGCAGGTAGGCAGATGGAACTTTTTGCTGTTCACATTGCCGATGTACGCCTGCTGGGCCGTGCTGGATGCCGCCGGGTCGGTGGGGTTCAGCGCGGAATCTGCCGCAAAGTGCTCGGTGCCCACGGTGTAGTTCTGGCCGTCACTGCCAATGGTGATGGTGCCCTGCAGGTCGGTGCGGTACACATCCACCCCGGCATCCCGCAGGATGCTCAGCGTTTCCTCGTGCGGGTGGCCGTACTTGTTGTTCACGCCGCAGGAGATGATGCCCATTTCCGGCAGCACCGCGTTCAGGAAGAGGTAGCTGGTGGAGGTGCTGGAACCGTGGTGGCCCACCTGAAGAACATCGGCCCTGAGGTTCGCGCCGCTGTTCACAAGGTCGGTCTCCGCAGTCTTTTCCATGTCGCCGGTCAGCAGGAAGCTGGTGGAGCCGTAGTCGATGCGCAGCACAATGGAGGTATCGTTGGTGTCGCTGTACTGTGCCACCGGGCCAAGCATGGTCACGGTAGCGCCGCCCAGCGGCCACATCGTGCCCACGGCGGGCACCTCTACCTGCAGGCCCTGCTGTTGGGTGTACTTGACAAAATCCTGAAAGCACTTGGTGGAGGCATCGGCCACCGGGCTGTACACATGGTACGCCGGGAAGTAGGCCAGTGCGGCAGCCAAGCCGCCTACATGATCCTCGTGCGCGTGGGAGCAGAACACATATTCCAGCTGCTCCACCCCCTGACTCTGCAGGTAGGACACCACCAGACTGCCGTCGTCCACATTGCCGCCGTCGTAGAGCATGAACTGTCCGTCACATTCCACCAGCACGCTCAGCGCCTGACCCACATCGATGAAATGCACCTCCAAGGGTGCGTCCACCGTATCCACAGCCGCCGCAGCAGAAGCTGACGGGTTCGGCACTACATCGGCGCTTCCGCCCGGGACGGACGGCAGCCCGCTGCAGCCCGCAAGGCTCAGCACCAGTGCGGCGGCAGCGGCCAGCGCAGCAAGGCGCTGCCACAGGCCTTTCTTAGGCGCGTTTACTTTTTCTTCTTTCCAGTTTTCCACGTTGTGTTCTCTTTCTGTTGATCGTTTTTTGGCTTGCGCGCGGGTGCCGAATGGGGCGCAAAGCGTGCGCCGGGGCTGGGCGCACGGCCTGTCGGTGCAGCGGCACGGCTCTGGCCGTGGGCAGGCTTGCCGTTATGGCCCTTCTGGTTCGGGCGCACCGTATAGGTGCCGTCATTGTGGATCGTCACATCGGCGGCTTCGGCCCGGCGGGCAGAGCGCTGCACGGCGCGGCGGCCTGCGGCGGGCACCAGCAGGGGGATCAGGTCCTCCCGGTGGGTCATCTTCAGCGCCTTGACTACCTTCTCGGCGTTGCGAGGCTCGTAGTATTGCAGCAGCGCCCGCTGCAGCGCCTTGCCCTCGGGGGTCTTTTCCACAAACACCGGCTTCAGGGTGTAGGGGTCAAGGCCGGTGTAGAACATGCAGGTGCTCACAGTGCCGGGGGTGGGGTAAAAATCCTGCACCTGTTCCGGGCGCATGTGGTTTTTATAAAGATATTCTGCCAGATAGACCGCATCCTTGAGGGTGCTGCCCGGGTGACTGGACATCAGATAGGGCACGAGGTACTGCTTTTTGCCGGCCTTTTTGCTCAGCTCATAGAACTTATCCTTGAACTTGTTGAAGGTCTCGATGGGCGGCTTGCCCATGTAGGCCAGCGTGTTGGGGGCACAGTGCTCCGGAGCCACCTTCAGCTGGCCGGACACATGGTACTCTACCAGTTCCTTGAAGAAGGTGTCGTCCGGGTCGGCCATCAGGTAGTCGAACCGGATACCGCTGCGGATGAACACCTTTTTCACGCCCGGCAGCTCCCGCACCCGGCGCAGGATCTTCAGGTAGTCGCTGTGGTCCACGATCATGTGGGAGCAGGTGGTGGGAGCAAGACAGTGCTTGCCGCCGGTGCACATGCCCCGCAGCATCTGCTCCCGGCAGGAGGGAAAGCGGAAGTTTGCGGTGGGGCCGCCCACATCGTGGATGTAGCCCTTGAAATCCGGCTCGTGGGTCATGCGCTCAGCTTCTGCCACGATGCTGTCCGCGCTGCGGCTGGTGACACGCCGCCCCTGATGCAGCTGGATGGCGCAGAAGTTGCAGCCGCCGAAGCAGCCGCGGTTCTGGATGATGGAGAACTGCACCTCCCGGATGGCGGGCACGCCGCCCATGCTCTCGTAGATGGGGTGGTAACGGCGGGTGTAGGGCAGAGCGTAGACCTTATCCAGTTCCCCGCGCACCAGCGGCTTTGCGGGGATGTTCTGCACCAGATACTTCTCGCTCTGCTTCTGCACGATGATCTGGCCGCTGACCACGTCCTGATTGTCCATCTGGATGCGGCAGGCCTTGGCATACGCCGTCTTATCCGACGCCACCTTTTTAAAGCCTGCGCACTCCACGTAGCGCTCGGGCAGATGGTCGAAGTCGGTCATGTAACAGGTGCCGTCCACGTCCGTGATGCTCTCCACCGGTTCCCCGGCGGCAAGGCGGCGGGCGATCTCCACGGTCTGGTGCTCGCCCATGCCAAAGCTGATGATGTCCGCACCGGAATCCTCGGCGATGCTGGGCAGCACGGTGTCCAGCCAGTAGTCATAGTGGGCAAAGCGGCGCAGAGAAGCTTCCAGACCACCCAGGATCACCGGCAGGTCGGGATAGGCCTGCTTGGCAAGGCGGGTGTACACGGTGGCGCTGCGGTCCGGGCGTGCGCCGCCCTTGCCGCCGGGGGAATATTCGTCCTCGGCGCGGGGAATCTTTGCCACGGAATAGTGGCTGACCATGCTGTCCACGTTGCCGCCGCCGATGAAGAAGCCGTACTTCGGCTTGCCGAACCGCTTGAAGTCCTCGCAGTCGGTGTAGCGTGGCTGGGCCAGCACGCCGATCTTATAGCCCTCAGCTTCCAGCAGACGGCTGATGATGGCGGTGCCAAAGCTGGGGTGGTCCACATAGGCGTCGCCGCCCACCACCACAAAGTCCAGCTGCTCCCACCCGCGGGCCTCCATATCGGCCCGGCTGATGGGAAGAAATTCGGTGTAGATCTTAGGGGAAGAGTTGTCCATAATGCTCCTTATCTTTATGTTTCATCCGGCTGGTTCATCTGCTGTTCGATCCACTGCTGGCGGCTGATAAGCACAGCGCGGGGCTTGGCGCCCTCGTAGGGTCCGATGATGCCTTTTTGTTCCATCTCGTCCATGATACGGGCCGCGCGGGCGTAGCCCAGCTTGCAGCGGCGCTGCAGCAGGCTGGTGGAGGCCTGACCGGCATCGATGACCACCTCCACGGCCTGCTTGAACATCGGGTCGGTATCAGGATCCTCGTCGGAGTCCGCGCCGCCGCTGCCTTTCTTGCCGTCCTGAATGGCGTGCTTTTCCATGGCTTCGATCATGGCTTCGTCATACTGCACGGTGCCGCTCTGCTTGATGAAGTCCAGCACACGGCTGATCTCCTCATCCCGCACGAAAGTGCCCTGAATACGGGTAGGCTTGGGCGCACCCACGGGCATGAACAGCATATCACCCATGCCCAGCAGCTTTTCGGCACCGGAGCCGTCCAGAATAGTGCGGCTGTCCACCTGACTGGACACTGCAAATGCGATGCGGCTGGGGATGTTGGCCTTGATCAGGCCGGTGATCACGTCCACGCTGGGGCGCTGGGTGGCTACGATCAGGTGCATACCGGCGGCGCGGGCCTTCTGGGCGATGCGGCAGATGGAGTCCTCCACATCCTTGCCCACCACCATCATCAGATCGGCCAGCTCGTCGATGATAATGGCGATGTAGGGCATCTTTTCCAGATCAGGCCGTTCTGCGGCCAGCTTGTTGAAAGACTTGATGTCGCGCACATTGTTCTCAGCAAACAGGCGGTAGCGGCGCTCCATCTCCTGCACCGCGCTGCCAAGGGCACCTGCGGCCTTTTTCGGCTCGGTGACCACCGGCATCAGCAGGTGGGGAATGCCGTTGTACTCGGCCAGCTCCACCACCTTGGGGTCGATCAGCAGCAGCTTCACGTCCTCCGGGCTGGAGCGGAACAGCAGGCTCATGATGATGCTGTTCACGCACACGGATTTACCGCTGCCGGTGCTGCCTGCAATGAGCAAATGGGGCATCTTGCACAGGTCTGCCACCTGTGCCACACCGGCAATGTCCTTACCAAGCGCAATGCCCAGAGGTGAGGTCATACGCAAAAAGCTCTGGCTCTCGAACACGCTGCGGATATACACCGGGGTCTTTTTGTGGTTGGGCACCTCAATGCCCACGGCAGGCTTGCCGGGGATGGGCGCTTCCATGCGCACGTCCGCCACCGCAAGGTTCAGGGCGATATCGTCTGCCAGCGAGGTGATGCGGCTGATCTTGACACCCGCCATGGGCTGCACCTCGTACCGGGTGACGGAGGGGCCCCGGGAGATATCCAGCACACGGGTGCGCACGCCAAAGCTTTCCAGCGTATCCACCAGCTTCTGGGCGTTGGCTTTCAGCTCTTCCTGCGCGCCGGGGTCGGTCTCGTCCTGCGATTTTTCAAACAGCTCAATGGGCGGATACTGGTACTGATAAGTATCCACCGGTTCGGTCTCGTCCACAGGGGCCGCTGCCGCGGCCTGCTCGGAAGCGGCAGGCTTTTCCATTGCCGCTGCCACCAGCGTGCTGATATCCTTTTCCTCCACCGGTTCGCTGGTAATGCTGATCCAGCCGTCCTCGTCGGGTGTGCCGCGCATGGCAACGGCGTTTTCGGCGCTCACCCGGGCGGGTGCCGCCGGGACTGCGGGCTGGATGGGCACGGCGGGCATCTCCGGCGTGACTGCCGCTGCCGGGCTTTCCGGCTGGGCCGTCGGCATTGCCGGGGTCATGACCGGAGTATCAAAGCTTTCCGCTGCCGCAGGCTGCACCGGCTGTGCAGCTTTTGCAAAGAAATCGGATGCATCGGTCTCCACCGCGTCCTGTACGATGGGCTGCGGGGCAGGTCTGGGGGCCGGGCGCAGCGGGTTCTGCCCAAAGGTGCCGCCCGGGCCCACGATGAGCGGCTCGATGGGTTCGCTGCCGCCCTCCTTCACCTCAGTGTGGTCGGGGCCAAGGTCTACGTCAAAGGAAGCCCGGGGCCGGGATACCCGTACCTGCACCGGCGTGATGGCCGGGGCAGCAGGCTCCGGCTGGGCAAGCGGCTGGCCGGAAGTATCTGCAGGCGGCTCCGGCTGCGGGGCGGCCTCCGGCTCCTCCGCCTCCATCTCTTCGGTCACCTTGTGGCCCCAGTGGCGGATGCCGTTCAGCCAGTCCGGCACACCGATGCGGAAAGCCGGAGTTTCCATCTCCTCTTCGGCACCTTCCTCATCCCGGTATTCATCTTCTGCTTCGTCGTAGTCTTCCTCAGCCTCGGCTTCTGCCGCGCGGGCAGCGGCACGTTCAGCGCGGCGGGCTGCGCTCTGCTGCGCCATGGCCGCACCCTTTGCGTGCACGCCGCCAAACGCAGCGCACAGCCATTGCCACACCTCTGCCGGGGTCAGATCAAAAATGTACAGGCTGACACACAGTGCCAGCACGATCATGATAAGGGTTGCCGCAGGCCGTCCGCACAGCAGCAGCAGGCTGCCGCCCAGCAGTGCACCCAGCGCACCGCCGCCGATCCATGCATTCACGCCGTTTGCATAGCAGGCAGCTGTCATCTGGAATGCCGACATGCCCTGCGGCTGGATATCGGAAAAAACAATCACCGTGCCGCAGGCAAACACCAGCCCCAGAACCAGCTTGAAGATCTTGGGCAGAAGGTCTTCGCCCCGGGTATACTGCACAGCAAGGCAGCACACTGCCGCGCCCAGCACAAAGCTGCCACAGCCAAAAAGTCCGAACAGCACATCGTGCAGGGCCTTCCATGCCGAATCTCCCTCCACAAAGGCCAGCACCACCAGCAAAAGGCCTGCAAACAGGGTGCCAAGCCCCGCTGGAAGCCGCTGTTCGGCGCGTTTTTTGCGCGATGCTGCGCGCCGTGTTGTCGTTTTACGTTTTTTTGTTGCCATGTTTCTTTGTTCCCCGCGTTTGTAGTAGACACACTATTTGATTTTATTATTGTACCACGCAGGGAAGAAAATGGCAAACCTATTGTTGTACAAAATCGGCCTTCATTTGCGTTCAATCTCTTTATACAGCCACGCCAGCGCATCCGAAAGCCCGCCCAGCTCATCAATGAGCTTTTCCTTCACGGCCCGGCGTCCATCCAGCACGGTGCCCATGTCCATCACCAGCTCGCCGGTGTGGAGCATCAGGTCGGTGTAGCGTTTTTCGGTCATGCCGCTGTGGGCCGCCACAAAGCCGGTGATGCGCTGCTGCATCTGCTCAAAGCTGCGCATGGTCTGCGGCACCCCCAGAATGACACCGGAATGCCGCACCGGGTGCACGGTCATGGTGGCTGTGGGCACGATGAAGCTGCGCCGGGCGCTGACGGCAAGTGGGATACCGATGGAGTGCCCGCCGCCCAGCACAAGCGTTGCACTGGGTTTGGACACGCTGGCGATCAGCTCCGCCAGCGCAAGGCCCGCTTCCACATCACCACCTACCGTGTTCAGCAACACCAGCAGACCTTCGATGCGAGGATCCTCCTGCGCGGCCACCAGCTGCGGGATGACATGCTCATACTTCGTGGTCTTCTGGCCCTGCGGCGCTTCCGAATGGCCTTCGATCTGGCCGATGACGGTCAGGCAGTGGATCACATGCTCCCCGCGGGCCAGCGTGACCGTGCCCAGATCTTCGATCTCTTCTTTTTCCAGCCGACGCGCGTCGGTCAGCTGCGTTTCATCATTCATATGCTTTCCTCCTGCGTTTTTTGTCAGCATTCCCCAGCCTGTGCCGGGCTATGCAGACCCGCTGCAGCAAAAAAGCGGTAACATTTCATAAAAATTTTTTGAGAATGATTTGACATTCTCCATCGGTGCAGTATACTTTAAATAATTGACTGTAATATCTGCAATATGAACCCGTAAACGGATCGGGGTTTCTCTGCGCCGCATCTGTAAAGCAGGCAGCTGCGGCAAGTACTGCGATAGAGCGAAAGGAGAAAGTATTCTATGAACACTCCTGCAAGGGCTTCGCTTCCCGTTATCAAGCGTCTTCCCAAATATTACCGCTATCTGTGCTCTCTGCAGGCAGACGGCATCAACAGCATTTCCTCCCGCGAGCTGGCTGCTCAGATGGGCACCACCGCTTCGCAGGTACGGCAGGACTTCAACTGCATCGGCGATGTGAATGGCCGGCAGGGCATCGGCTACTCGGTGGAAAACCTGCTCTCCATTCTGGAAGGCCTGCTGTTCGGCAACGGTGACCGCCTGCCCACCATCCTGATCGGCTGCGGCCGTCTGGGCAAGGCAGTGAGCCGCTTTATCACCACCGATACCAACGGCTACCGCCTGATCGCCGCCTTTGATGTGGCACAGAGCGAGGTGGGCAAGGAGATCAGCGGCATCCAGATCCGCCATATCGACGAGCTGGAGTCTTTCTGTGCCGAGCATCACCCCAAGGTCGCAGTGCTCTGTGTGCCCCGCGACGGTGCGGAACAGGTCAGCGGCCGTCTGGTGGATCTGGGCATCGAGGGCTTCTGGAACTTCTCCCACTATGACCTCTCTGTGCCGTATCCCGATGTGGTGGTGGAGAACGTCCATCTGGGCGACAGCCTGATGAGCCTTGGCTACCGCCTGCGCAATCAGGACTGAACGTACCTATTATAAGTAATAAGAGAACCCTCTCAGCCAAAGCCTGAGATGCCGCTGAACCCTCTCAGTCTCGCATACGCTCGACAGCTCCCCCGAAAGGGGAGCTTTATGAGTGGGGACGGGAAAGTTTCTGCTTCTCCGGCGAAGGACAGCCTGCCCGGAAGATGCAGAAAAGCTCCCCCATCGGGGGAGCTGGCAAAGCCGTCAGGCTTTGGCTGAGAGGGTTCTTTCTGCAAGGAGAGTTTTTCAAATGGCAAAACTGTATTTCCGCTACGGCGCAATGAACAGCGGCAAAAGCACCGCCCTGATGCAGGTAGCCCACAACTACGAAGAACAGGGGATGCGGGTGCTGATCCTCAAGCCACAGGTGGACACCAAGGGCGGCGGTGAGCTGGTGAGCCGTCTGGGCGTGCGCCGCAAGGCTGATCTGCTGATCCCGCCGGAGACGGACGTGTTCGAGGCCGTGCGCACGGCCAACGCTGACGGTGCGCCGCTGGCCTGCGTGCTGTGCGACGAGAGCCAGTTTTTCACTGCGCAGCAGGCAGAACAGCTGTTCATGGTCACGGTGGATTTGAACATTCCGGTGATCTGCTACGGCCTGCGGGCAGATTTTTCGCTCAAGGGCTTTCCCGGCTCTACCCGCCTGCTGGAGCTGGCCCACACCATCGAGGAGATGAAGACTATCTGCACCTGCGGCCGCAAGGCCATCTGCAACTGCCGCAAGGTGAACGGCAGATTCGTCTTTGAGGGCGAGCAGGTGGCCATCGATCTGGAAAACGATGTGCAGTACGTGAGCATGTGCCCCCAGTGCTATTTCAAGGCAAAGCGTGCGTTCTACGCCGAAAAAGCTGCTTCGCGGGTCGAATAAACTTGTATACAAGGCTGCTGTGTCCAACGACACGGCAGCCTTTCTTTTTTATTCCCGGCCCACAGGCGCAGTCCACGCAGCAGCGCAAAATATGTTGCTGTCGGTGCTTCTTCACCCCCCAAAAGGGCGAAAAAGCACCGATTTCCATGCCCGAAGACCGGTGCCGGATGCCCGCCGCAAACAATTGATATATCAGAGTGCACATTTTTTGCGCTATTGATATATCAGTTCAAAGACTCCCATCCGGGCTTTTTAAGCTGTTGTTCGTCCACAATGTATGCAACGTTTCCACGTTCTGAAACGGAATGTTTACAAAATTATTGCAAAATTCGACGTTCCCCCTATGATGCATCCCAGTTTTCTATGCAAAATGGCGAAGTATACATGTTGCACAGTTTTTCGAGCCAAGTTTATTCATTTCAGCAAAGGCGTCAATTCTCGCGCGAAAACAAGAGCAATATTTGTACGTTTTTTGTTTAGATATCTGCAATTTGCGTCTTTCTTTTTGGTTGTTGTTTTGTTATCATAATTGTATACAACGGGGTATGTGCAGAACCCCCGTTCGAGATGATGTTTTCTGTATTTAGGAGGAGAACAAAAATGAGCAAGGCAATTTCTCGTCGTGATTTTATGAAGGTCACCGGCGCTGTGGGCGCTGCCGGCCTTCTGGCTGCCTGCGGCGGCAACTCTGCTGCATCCAGCTCTGCTGCTTCCACCGCTTCTTCCGCTCCCGCTGCTTCTGCAGACGAGAGCCTGGCACTGTCTGACGGCCCTGTTTCCATGACCATCAGCTGGTGGGGCGGCGACAGCCGTCACGAGGCTTACCAGAACGCCATCAAGGAGTTCCAGGCTGAGCACACCAACATCACCATCGAGCCCACCTTCGCCGCATGGTCCGGCTGGGAAGAGAAGATGGCAGCTGCCTTCATCGCTGGCAACGCACAGGATGTGTGCCAGGTGAACTGGAACTGGCTGTACAACTACTCTGCTGACGGCAGCAAGTTCGTGGACCTGAACACTGTTTCCAAGTTCCTGGATCTGACCCAGTGGGATGACGCTGCCATGGACGCCTGCTACGTTGCAAACAGCCAGCAGTGCGTGCCCGTTTCCATGACCGGCCGTATCTTCTTCTGGAACATGACCACCTTCAACAAGGCTGGCATCACCGAAGTTCCCAAGTCTCTGGATGATCTGATGGCTGCCGGCAAGGCATTCAAGGAGAAGCTGGGCGACGATTACTACCCCATGCATCTGGGCGCATACGACCGTATGATCCTGATGGTCTTCTACCTCGAGTCCAAGTACGGCAAGGACTGGGCTGACCCCGTCACCTCTACCCTGAACTACACCGAGGACGAGATCGCTGAGGGCATCGACTTCATCAAGAGCCTGGTGGATGGCCACGTCATGATGAACCTGAAGACCTACTACTCCGCAAACTCTGATACCGCTACCCACCAGTCCAACGAGTGGATCACCGGTAAGATCGCAGGCATCTTCGAGTGGGATTCCGCTGCTTCCAAGTACTCCTCCGCTCTGGATGACGCCAACAAGGACGGCTTCACCGTTGGCGAAGAGATCAAGTTCGGCGACAACAACGGCGGCTTCTCCAAGGTCTCCATGGGTCTGGCCATCACCAAGACCAGCAAGTGCGTTGCCGAGGCTGCTACTCTGATCAACTTCCTGCTGAACGAGGAGAAGGGCGCTTCCATCATGGGTTCCGAGTGCGGCATCCCCGCTTCCAAGGCTGGTCTGGCTGCTGCTCAGGCTGCCGGCGCTGTCAAGGATCTGGTGGCTGAGGCAAATGCCAAGGTCATGGCCTTCACCACCAACAAGCTGGATCCCCTGTTCGAGAACAACGACCTGAAGGCTTCCGGCACCGGCATCTATCAGGAAGTGTTTGATACCGTTGACTACGACGGCGTTGCCGGCGCAGACGTTGTTGACACCCTGCTGGACGGCATGGAGTCTGTTGGTTACACCATCGGCTAAGTTTTTCTTCAGAGTGCCGCTGTGTGCGGTAACGTACATATAAAGGGCACCCTTTGACTAAAACGGAGGGGCACCTGCCGCCCATACGGCAGATGCCCCTTTTTTGTCAGGGATATGTTACAAATTCTTGACAAAGCTGTATCCAGTCTGTTACCCCTTCGTCCGTCTCATGCTCCGAAATTCCTTAAAAAGGAGGATTTCCCAGATGAAAGAAAGCAATGCTTCCGCCATCGGGCGCACCCCGTTCCAGAAATGGCTGGACAAATATCAGGGTCTGTTTTATCTGATTCCCTGGATCATCGGCTTCGTCGTCTTTAAGGCAGTTCCCTTCGGTCAGTCGCTGTACTACAGCTTCACCGATATGAACTTCTTCAAGAGCGGCACCCAGTTCGTTGGTCTGGCCAACTACATCACGGCCTTTACCACCACCAAGATCACCAAGGCGCTGCTCATCACCTTCAAGTACGCTTTCATCACCGTGCCTCTGAAGCTGGTCTTTGCGCTGTTCATCGCATACATCCTGAACTTCAAGATCGCATGCGTCAACCTGTTCCGTACTGTGTACTACATTCCCTCCATTCTGGGCGGCTCTGTTGCGATCGCCGTTCTGTGGAAGGCTGTGTTCAGCGTGGACGGCCTGCTCAACACCGTGCTGCGCGCTGTCACCTTTGGTCTGGTGCAGGGCCCCGAGTGGCTGTCTGACCCCAGCTACGCGCTGTGGATCATCTGCTTCCTGCGTATCTGGCAGTTTGGTTCCGCCATGGTGCTGTTCCTGGCCGCTCTGAAGGGCGTGCCTGCAGACCTGTACGAAGCCGCTACCATTGATGGTGCCGGCAAGTGGCGTCAGTTCTTCTCCATCACCGTTCCGATGATCACCCCCATCATCTTCTACAATCTGGTCACTCAGATCTGCCAGGCTTTCCAGGAGTTCAATGGCCCCTACATCATCACCAACGGCGGCCCCCGTGGTTCCACCACGCTGATCTCTCTGCTGGTTTACAACTACGCATTCAAGTCTTATGACATGGGTATGGCATCCGCTCTGGCATGGATCATGTTCATCATCGTCTGCATCCTGACGATCATTGCATTCACCAGCCAGAAGAAGTGGGTCTACTACTCTGACGAAAGGTAAGGTGACCAGTATGGGAATGAAAACATCGAACAAAATCGCGACCTTCTTCAAGTATTTCGTCCTGATTCTGGTCGGCGTCATCATGATCTATCCTCTGCTGTGGATGATCAGCGCTACCTTTAAGGACAACAGCGAGATCTTTGCAGGCATCAGCCTGTGGATCAAGCACCCCACTCTGGATGGCTACCGCGGCGCACTGAACAACTTCGGCGGTTCCATCAACATCCTGCAGGCCATGCTGAACACCTACAGCTACGTCATCCCCAAGGTGATCTGCACGGTGGTCTCCGCCTGTGTGGCTGCCTACGGCTTTGGCCGCTTCGATTTCCCCGGCCGTAAGCTGATGTTCAACATCATGCTGGCCACCCTGTTCCTGCCGCAGGTCGTTCTGAATGTGCCGCAGTACCTGCTGTACAACAAGTTCGGCTGGCTGGACAGCCCCTTCTATCTGGCTATCTGGGTGCACTGCGCATTTGCGACCGAGACCTACTTCGTCTACCAGCTGGTGCAGTTCATGCGCAATGTCCCCCGTGATCTGGACGAAGCCGCTGCCATCGACGGCTGCTCTTCCTTCCAGACCCTGTACAAGGTCATCGTGCCCATGCTTGGCCCCGCTCTGGTGTCCTGCGCACTGTTCCAGTTCATGTGGAGCTGCAACGACTTCATGGGTCCGCTGCTTTACGTCAGCACTCCCGGTAAGTACCCGATGTCCCTGTTCGTCAAGCTGTCCATGGACGGTGATACCGGTTTCGCATGGAACAAGATCCTTGCTCTGTCCCTCATCTCCATCCTGCCGCAGCTGATCGTCTTCTTCTGTGCACAGGACCAGTTCGTTGAAGGTATCTCTGCCGGTGCCGTCAAGGGCTAAGCCCTTTCCCCGCACAGCATAAGATCATCTGATACAAACAAACACCCCCTGTGCCGTTCCCGTAGATGGCGCAGGGGGTGTTTCTTATTTCTTATGTCCTTTGCGGTACTGCAGTGGGCCGGTACCCATCACCTCGCGGAACACCCGGCGGAAATGGGCGGCGCTGGCAAAGCCGGTCTGCTCGGCCACCGCACTGATGGAAAGCTCGGTCGTTTCCAGCAGCTTCTGGGCCGCTTCGATGCGGCGGTTGTTGATGTAATCCACGATGGACTGGCCCGTTACCCGCCGGAACAAACGGCTCAGGTAGTAGGGCGAAAGATAAAACTGCGCCGCCACCTCGGTGAGGGAAAACTTCTGCCGGTAATTGGCCGCAAGGTAGGCGCAGATCTGCTCCACCGTTTCGTTGTGGGGACGCGCCACAGCGCTGCTCTCGGCAATGCACTCCTGCTCCACATAGTGCAGGATCAGCAGCAGGTACAGCGGGCCGGGGTAATCCTGCTCGGTGCTGGCGCTGGCCATCATTTCCAGCAGGGTACGGATGCGGCTCTGCCACTGCACCGGTGCATACAGCACTGTGCGCTCCCCGGGCGCAAACAGGCGGCCGAAATCCCGCCCGGCTGTGTTTTTCAAATCATGCAGCATCCCCAGCGGAAAGTGGCACCCCACGATCTGCGGCACGGCGCTGCCGGTCTGTGCAAAGCGGCAGCCGCCGGGGCCAAGCAGCACGGCGCTGCCGGGGTTTACCAGCACATTCCCGCCCTCGTATTCCAGCGTGACGCTGCCCTCCGACACCAGCAGCAGATAGCAGGTGTCCTCATCCGGCGGCAGCTCGTAGCGGCCAATATTCAGGCGCAGGGTGGCTGCGGCCACTTTGCCGGTGATCTTTTCACGTTCTGATCTCATAGGTAACTCCTTCCGTCGCGGCTGATGCCGCGCCAGCTCCCTCAAAGAGGGAGCCTCTGGCGAAGAGGAAAAGCTTTCCGGTATGCCAAAGCCTCCATCACGGATGGAAGTGGCAAACCCGCGAGGGTTCGACGGAAGGGGTTCCCTTCATTCTAATCTTTATCATATCATGTCCGCTTCCTGCGGGCAAGACAAAACCATCAGGAGGTTCTCCCATGAATCTGTCGCTTATCCGTTCCATGACGCGCAGCGCTGTTTTCGAGCTGGAAAACGGCCTGTGCTATCGTCCGGCCCATCCGTTCACCGTTACCCTGAACGGAAAGACCGTCTACGAAGCCTGCAATACCAACGTGTTCTCCCTGTTCTCCCTGCTGCCCGGTACTGAGTACACGGTGGGTGTGCAGGCCGAGGACGAAAGCCTGACCTGCACCTTTACCACCGAGGCCGAGACCTTCTTTGTGGATGCTTCCCGCTACGGTCTGGTGGCCGACGGCACCACGGACAACACCCTCAAGCTGCAGGCGGCTCTTTCCACCTGCCCCAAGGGCGGCACAGTGTACGTGCCCGCAGGCCGCTACCGCACCTGCAGCCTGTTCCTGAAAAGCAACACCACCCTCTATCTTGAAAAGGGCGCTGTGCTGCTGGGCGACAACGACCGCACCCACTACCCCATCCTGCCCGGCGTGATCCCCAGCGAGAATGAGGTGGATGAATACTACCTGACCGGCTGGGAGGGCAATCCCCTGAGCAGCTTTGCGGGTCTGTTGAACATCACGCAGGTGCACGATGTCGTTGTGACCGGCGAGGGCACGCTGGACTGCGATGCCGAGAACGGCGACTGGTGGGTAACGCCCAAGATCAAGCGCATCGCATGGCGGCCCCGCGCTGTGGCCGCTGTGGACAGCGAGAACATCTGCCTGCACGGCATTACGGTGCAGAACAGCTATTCGTGGACGATCCACCCCATCTTTGTCAAGCACCTTGACCTGCTGAACTTCAACATCAACAATCCTTACAATGCCCCCAACACCGACGGCATCGACCCCGAAAGCTGCGAGTATATCCGCATCATCGGCGTGAACATCCATGTGGGCGACGACTGCATTGCCATGAAGGCCAGCAAGGTATTCCTTGGCATGAAGCTGAAAAAGAGCTGTGAGCACACCGTTATCCGCAACTGCCTGTTGGACAAAGGCCATGGCGGCATCGTCATTGGCAGCGAGATGAGCGGCGGCGTGAAGGATATGGTGGTCACCCAGTGCCTGATGGATCACACCGACCGCGGCCTGCGCGTCAAGACCCGCCGTGGCCGCGGCAACACCGCCGTCATCGACGGGCTGGTGTTCCGCAACGTGGAGATGCGCGGTGTCAAGGCACCCTTCGTCATCAACATGTTCTACTTCTGTGACCCGGACGGCCACGGCCCCTATGTGCAGTGCCGCGATGCCATGCCCGTGGACGAGTACACCCCGAAGCTGGGCAGCCTGACCATGGAGGACATCGTCGCCACCGACGCTCAGTTCGCGGGATGCTACTTCGACGGCCTGCCGGAGCAGCCCATTGAGCGCGTTTCCATGAAGAACGTCACGATCACCTTTGACCCCAATGCCGAGGCCGGTCAGGCCGCTATGGCGGATAACCGCCCTCTGGTGAAGAAGCTGGCCATCTACGCCGAGAATGTCAAGGAGATCGACCTGCACAACGTGAAGATCGAGGGCTACGAGGGCGAACGCCTGCACTTTGCAAATGTCGGCCATTTTGAGGAGGACTGATACCATGACCCATGAAGAAATTCTTGCCATGCTGGGCGATTACGTGGACTATCTGATCGCCAATTCCAGCGCCGAAGCACCCATGTGGAACATTGAGAAGGTGCGCAGCGGCAAGCCCAACAAGTGGAACTACATCGACGGCTGCATGATCACGGCCTGCCTGAGCCTGTACAAGACCACCGGCGACGAGAAGTACCTGCGCTTTTCCAAGAACTTCATCGACTGGTTCGTGCAGGAGGATGGCTCCATCAAGACCTACGACCCCAAGGAGTACAATCTGGATAACGTGAATCAGGGCAAGAACCTGTTCACCCTGTACGATATCTTTGGGGATGAAAAGTACCGCAAGGCCATCGAGACCATCCGCAGCCAGCTGGCCACCCAGCCCCGCACCAAAGAGGGCAATTTCTGGCACAAGGACATCTACCCATGGCAGGTGTGGCTGGACGGCACCTACATGGCCCAGCCCTTCTACATGGAGTACGAGACCCGCTTTAACAAGATGCAGGGCTGCATCGACAGCTACAAACAGTTCATGAATATCAAAAAACACATGCGGGACGAAAAGACCGGCCTGTACTACCACGGCTACGATGAGAGCCGCCAGATGTACTGGGCCGACCCCGTCACCGGCTGCAGCCCCAACTTCTGGCTGCGTGCCATGGGCTGGTTCATGGTAGCTATGGTAGATGTGCTGGAGCGGATGGACGAGCAGCTATACAATGAGTACCGCGGCATCATGGCAATGCTCAAGCAGACCATTGAGGATGTGCACAAATTCCAGGACGAGGAGACCGGCATGTTCTGGCAGGTGATGGACCGCCCCGGTGTGGAGGGCAACTACCTCGAGACCAGCGGCACCGCTCTGTTTGCCTACGCGGTGCTCAAAGGCGTGCGTCTTGGCTACCTGCCCAAACGCATGGCCGCATGGGCCGAAAAGGCCTTCTACGGCACCTGCGACAAGTATCTCTCCAAGAACCCGGATGGCAGTCTGCAGCTGGACGGCATCTGCCTGGTGGCGGGTCTTGGCGGCAAGGATCACCGCGACGGCTCTCTGGCCTACTATTTCAGCGAGCCGGTGGTCTGCAACGATGCCAAGGGTGTCGGCCCGCTGGTGCTGGCTTACACCGAAATGATTGCACGCAAGTAAACTGCATATCGTGGGCGGGCAGCTTTCTTGCCGGACACGAGTCGGGCCATTCCATCGCCCGCAGGGCTGTTGCAAAACAGCGTCTCTTTAAAATGTTGAAAACAGCCGCATTCACCGTACAAAACGGGCAGAACGCTGAAAACTCAAAGGCAGATCTCAAAAAAAAATGAGATAGGCAGCCCCTTCCGGGGAAGCCTATCTCATTTTTTCGTTGGGGCTGTTTTGCAACAGCCCCTTCTCTATGGAAAGAGGTTCAACATGAATTCTCGAAGATGGCTTATCAGAACTTGAACAGGTTCACGATGCGCTGCCACAGGCGGGTAAAGATATTGCCTTCTTCCACCGTCTCAGTCTCGGCTGCAGTGGTGTCGGCAGCGGCCACGGTTTCAGCGGTCTTATAGACGAACTTGACGCTGCTCTCGGCATCGTCCGGTGCACCGGCAAAGCTGGTGTAGTCGTTCAGGCGGTCGGTCATCTCGTCCAGCACGGTCTTCAGGCCATGGAGCTGATCCTGATCCAGCGCGCCGGTCAGCTTGGAGATGCCTTCCTCGTTGAACTGGTTCAGACCGTCGTTCAGCCGGCCTGCGCCGTCATTCAACTGACCTGCACCGGTGTTCAGGGTGTTCACGCCGTCATACAGGGTCTTGGTGCCTGCAGCCAGCTGTGCGCTGCCATCCTTTGCGGAGTGGGCACCGTCCGCAGCGGTCTGCACGCCTGCGGTGTACTGGTTCACGCTGGAAACAAAGAACTGGATCTGAGAAAGGCTGGTTTTCAGGGCGCGGACATCGGCCATATCCTGACTGTTCTCCACCTGATACTTCAGCTCAGCCTTGGCGGTGTTCTTTGCATCGGCATTGGTCACCATCTCCAGAGCGCCGGTCAGCATGGAAGCGTCAAAGTTCTGCATCAGCTTGAGGGCTGCTTCCAGATCGTGGTTCGTCTTGGTCGCGGACAGATACAGGGCCAGATCCAGCTGGCTATCCTTGAAGCTGGGTTCCTGCTCCCAGATGGTGCGCACCATCTTTTTGCGGCCGGCAGCAAGGGTCTTATCGTTCATGGTGAGGATGTTGTCGATCACAGCCTCGTAGTTCGACCATGTCATGTCCTCGTCGATCAGGCCGCCTTCCTTCAGGGTCTTGTTGGCAGAAGCCAGCACACCGTCAGCCACCTGCTGCGCACCGGCGTTCAGTGCTGCATTGTTGGCGCTCAGGGTGTCCAGACCGTTGGTCAGCTGGCCAAGGCCGTCGTCCAGAGCGGCAGCGCCGTTGTTCAGGGTGTTGGCACCGTCCAGCAGGGCCAGAACACCGCCTGCCAGCTGAGAGGTGCCGTCCACCAGCTGGGAAGCGCCGTCCATGAGCTGGCTCATGGCATCGTTCAGCTGGTTGATGCCGTCGGTCAGGTCGTTGATGCTGCTCAGGTCGAACACGTTGCTCGTGCCCAGAGCGGCCGTGCTGGTAGCGCAGGCCACCATGACCTGCGGGCAGGTAAAGTCTTCCACATCGGCTTCCACCGTCACGGTGTCCTGCAGATAGTCTTCGATGCTGTTCACCTCATCGGGCAGCAAGCCGGACAGGGAATCCTTCACGCCCGGCAGGGTGACAAAGGCGGCAACGCTGCTTTTGGCGGCGCTTTCGATCATACCGTGTTCTGCGGTCACGTTGGAAGCATCCCCGCCCAGAATGACGCCCACAGCGGTGATCAGCGGAGTGACGATGGTGCGGTCCTTGCCGTTCACGTTCACGGTGCCGGTCTCGTTGTTCTTCAGGTTGACGGTCACAGTCAGGTGGCCGCTCTTTCCAATGATGTCCTCAAGGGCGGCTTCCTGACCGTCCAGAGCGTAGGTCACCTTCACATCGATGGGCAGGGCCTTGTCGGTATTGCCCTTGTAGTAAACATCGGTGTCGTTGGTGTTCCACACCAGCTCTTCCCCGTTCTGGGTGAACTCGGCATCGCTCTCAGTGTTCTGGATGTCGGTCAGGGTGGTCTTGTCGGTAACGTTTGCAAGGCCGGAGGCGCTGTACAAGTGCTCGCTGACGGTGGTGCTCTTGATGGAGCCGTCGCCGTTCATCACAGCATAGACGGTCTCTGATTTGGAAAAGCTGCTTTTACCAGCTGCAAATGCGGGCATTGCACAGCCTGCGGCGAGGGTGAGAGCCAGCGCCGCACTGGCGAAACGAAGCGATTTTTTCATAACGTAATTACTCCTTTTCAGACTTCTTGGCGTTGGCGGATTCGGGTACCATCCACTTGAGGGTGGTGTGGCGGATGATCCAGTCGCACAGCATCAGGGCTGCGGGCAGCATCACCAGAATGACCACCATGCTGATCAGTGCGCCGCGGGAGATCAGCAGGCAGATGCTCTTCAGCAGCTCCATCTTACTGATGGCAGCCACACCGACGGTGGCGGCAAAGAAGGTCAGGCCGCTGGTCAGGATGGACTGGCTGCAGTGCTCCAGCGACTGCTGGGCGGCTTCCTTCGGTGTGCGGCCAAAGGCGCGCTCCTCGTGGTAACGGGTGGTCATCAGGATGGAGTAGTCCACGGTAGCACCCAGCTGGATGGTGCCAATGACGATGCTTGCAATGAAGGGCAGCTGCGTACCGGTGAAGTACGGGATGCCCATGTTGATGGCGATGGCGGCTTCAATGCTGGCCACCAGCAGCGCCGGGATGGAAATGCTCTTGAAGGAAACGGCGATGATGACCAGAACGGCCATGATGGACCAGACGTTGACGTTCTTGAAGTCCACATCTGCCACTTCGATCAGGTCTTTCGTCATGGCACCCTCGCCGGTGATGACGCCCTCGGGGTCAACGGTCTTGATGAGGGAAATCATCTCGTCCAGCTGGTTGTTGATGGCGTCCGTGCCAGTCTTATAAGAGCTGTTGGCAAGGATCAGCTTGTAGCCGCCGGACTGCAGGATCTCCATGATGCTGTCGGGAAGCAGCTCGGTCTGGAAGCCCGGGCCGGTGATGGAATCCAGACTTACCACCTGCGTAATGCCATCCACGTCCTTGAGTTCATCGCACAGGTCGCTCACCTCGGTGGCAGTCAGGTCGTCATGCACCAGAATGAAGTGGCTGGTGGTCATGCCGAAGTCCTCGCCCAGCTTGTTGGTGCCCACGATGCCGGTCAGGTCCTGCGGCAGGGAGTCGAACAGGGTGTAGTACACCTCGGTCTTGTTCTGCGCGATGGCAAAGGGGATGAGGATGAGGATAAAGATAACCACGATGGGCACCGAGTGGTTGGAAACAAAGTAGCTGAGCTTTTTCAGCTTGGGGATCACGGTGCGGTGCTTGTACTTTTCCACCCATTTATCAAAGGTAAGGATCAGGGAGGGCAGGATGACCACGGTGCAGATGACACCGAGGGCAACGCCCTTTGCCATGACAAGGCCGATATCGCGGCCCAGCGTCAGACGCATGGCACACAGTGCCAGGAAGCCTGCAATGGTGGTCAGGCTGGAAGCGGAGATGGAGGTCATGGTCTTGCAGATGGCGCTGGTCATGGCCTCCTCGTTGGAAGAGCGCAGCTCCTTCTCTTCCTGATAGCGGTGCAGCAGGAAGATGGAGAAGTCCATCGTGACACCCAGCTGCAGCACGGTGGCCAGCGCTTCGGTGATGTAGCTGATCTGGCCCAGAAAGATGTTGGTGCCGAAGTTGTACGCAATGGGGAACAAAAGACCCAGCATGAACAGCAGCGGGGTGATGGTGCTTTCCAGCGAAAGGAACAGCACCAGAAGGCTGGCACCCACGGCGATCAGGATGTACATGGGCATTTCCTGATTGACCAGTGCCTTGGTGTCCTGCAGGATAACGCTCATACCGCCGAAGAAGCAGTCCTTGCGCAGCAGCTTTTCGATCTGAGCGACGGCTTCCATGGTCTCGTCGCTGGCGCTGGGGGCGTCAAAGCGGACGATCAGCATGGTGGAATCGTTCTTGCCGAACATGAACTGCTGCACATCAGCGGGCAGCATCTCGGTGGGGATGCTGGGGTCGATCACATCGCTGAGCCAGAAGGTCTGGGTCACGCCGGGAACAGCCTCGATGTCCTTCTTCATGGCGATTAGTTCGTTTGTGGGTAAGCCTTCTACCGTGATCATACCGGTGGAGGCCAGATGGAAATCGTCCTCAAGGGCTACCTCGCCGATCATGGAGTCCAGATCCTGCGGCAGGTAGGTGAGGATGTCATAGTTGATTCGGGTAGCAATTGCGCCGATTGCGGAAGGGATCAACAGCAGGAATGCTACTGTCAGGATCAGCTTGCGCAGCCGCACAATGCCCTGTGCGATCTTTTTCATGAGAACCCTCCATAGAAAATGGTTAAAAATCTTAGTAAAATGACTGGCGGTCATTTCCAAGCAAACACTATTATAACCATGACAAACCGGGTGTCAAGTACAAAAATGACCAGAAGTCAGTTTTCTTATCAACTGCCTGAAATTGTATAGCTTTTTTGACTTGCACTATCGGGAAAGGACTGCTAAAATGATTGAGACAACACAAATGAGCGAATGAAACCGAGCGGAAAAGAGGAATCGTCAGGGAATATGGGTACCGTGGAGGGCAAAAAGCAGGAGAAGCGCCGGGCGCTGCTGGAAGCAGCCTATGATCTGTTTCTGGAGCGAGGTGCCGCAAAAACCAGCGTGGAGGACATCACCAGCCGGGCCAAGGTGGCCAAGGGCACCTTTTATCTGTATTTTCAGGATAAGGGTGCGGTGATGCAGGCGCTGCTGGGCCGGGTGAGCTACCAGCTGCTGAGCAACGCGTGCGAAGCGGTGGAAAAGCAGACAGAGCTCGAAAACTTCCCGGACAAGATGGTGGCGGTGATCGACCACATCATCGAAGCACTGCGGAAGGATACGCTGGTGCTCAAGTTTCTGGAGCACAACTTCATATGGCCGGGGCTGGACCAGATCGAGGCCAGCCGCGAAGCCGAGCCGCTGATGCGCAAGCTGCTGAATGTGGTGCTGACCAGCCCGGAAATGGTCGGCCGCACCGAGCGGGAGATCTACCAGCGCATCACGGCACTGGGCAGCATGTGCATGTCGGTGTGCTATTCCAGCGTGCTGGAGGGCAAACCCGATGATATTGAAGCCATGAAGCCGGTGCTGTACGATATCGTCCGCAGGTCGCTGAAGGTGGAAAAATAAAAAATCACAGAAAAGTATTGCTTTTTTGCACAGGCTGTGGTAAACTATTTAAGTCGATATGACTTATGGACGGTTAGCTCAGCTGGTAGAGCATCTGCTTGACGTGCAGGAGGTCACAGGTTCGAGTCCTGTACCGTCCACCAAAACAAGAGCCTCTGACTTTGGTCAGGGGCTTTTTTGTTGCGTCATCCACTAACCCACGTCGGAGCCGGACGGTACAGGACTCGAACAGCACGGCCACGCCGCAGGCGGGGCAACAAACACCCCAGTGGGGTGTTTGTTAGTGCGCGGTTCCTAACGCGTAGGAATGTCTATCAAGAAAGATGCCGCCAGACCTTTTGGTCTGGGGACTTTTTTCGTGGTGGCGGTACAGGACGAGAACCGGGACAAGCAAAGGCAGGGTATCACCATCATGGGGGTATCCTGCCTTTTGATATTCTTAACAAGACGTGGTATACTCGGCTCAGTTCAACAAATCGGAATTTGAAGGAGTGTTAAATATGAAATTCCCATTTTATGACGCACCAAATACAGCTACAATAACCTGTTGCCACATATTAGAGAATGGAGAACCTATTTTATATGTATCACATGATGAAGATGATGGAATGTGGCAATTTCTATGTGGAAAAGCACATGAAACAGACGAAGCAAAGTTAGTATCCTTAAAATCAGTATTCGACTTAGATAATTCTGTTGGTATTCTAAAGGATATGCCTTGCGGTTACTATGCTGAAAGAAAAGCTCAAGATGATGAATGGAGTGTTAGAAAACGGTAACTATCAGCTCGGTCAATTCCAGTTTGCCGTACTCGTTCTTAGCAGGGTTTGGGGCTCCGCACGCCCTAACAAGAATCATCAGCCTTGCGTCCGTAGTCATTTTGTGATACAATATTCCTGACAGGAGGTGTCCCGTATGATGCAGACGTTCGTTCGCCCTTCCCGGGATCTGCGCAACCATTACGCCGAAATTTCGGAAATGCTCAAAGACCACGACCATGTGATTATCACGAATCATGGCCGTGGGGAATCAGTTCTCATCAACATTGAGGACTACGCCAAGTACGAGGAGTTCTTGCACCAGCGGTATGTTGCCGAGGCACTTGCCAAGGCAAAGCAGCAGGCGGCTGACCCCGACACGCAATGGGCAGACCACGAAAGTGTATGGGAGACGCTGGGCAAGCAGTATGACGTATAAAATCAAATATCTGCCCCTTGCTGTACAGGACCTGAACGATATCGCCCGATATCTGTCTGGCTTTTACCCTAAAACAGCTAGCCGCGTACTGAAAGAGCTGCGGGAGAAGATCACAAAATTGGGCGATACCCCGAAAATGTGCGAGATCTACCGCCTCGACCCTGCTTACCGTAGGATGGTCGTTGACCAGTATCTTGTGTTTTACCGCGTCAACGATGAAATAAAGACTGTGGAGGTCCACCGTGTGCTGCGAGGTGCGTGGAATCTGCCGCAGTATCTAGAATAAATCCAGGTTTGCCTGCCCTTGGCAATGCTCTGTCACAAAAGTCCTCAGACGGTTGTCTGGGGCTTTTTTGCTGCGCCATCCACTAACCCACGTCAGAGCAGGACGAGAACCGCATCTGTTTTCCCCGCAAGGTTTTCCATTGCATTTCATAGAAAAGTGTGTTTCAATAAAAAGAGCCATACGGCGATCAGACGCAGTGAGAAGGTGGGTGCAGGATGTTCAAAATTGCGATCGTAGAGGATCAGGAAGAAACACGGGAAAGCCTGAACCGGTTCGTCCGGCAATATGCGCAGGAGCAGGGCCTGCAGGTGGAAATCAGTCTCATCACAGACGGTGCCGAGATCGCAGAGCACTATACGCCGGGATTCGACATCATTTTTATGGATGTGGAGATGCCACGGCTGGACGGTTTTGGAGCGGCCGAAGCCATCCGGGCCGTGGATGCGGATGTGGTGCTGGTCTTTGTGACCAACATGGCACAGTATGCCATCCGAGGCTACGAGGTAGATGCACTGGATTATGTGCTGAAGCCGGTGAACTATTATCAGTTCTGCACCAAGCTTTCCCGCGCCATCCAGCGGGTGCAGCGGCGCAGAGGCGGGCAGGTGGTGCTGCAGCTGGCGGGCGGCGGCATCCAGCTGCTGGACACCGCTGATATCTATTATCTGGAGACCCACAGCCGGATGCTGTACTACCACACTTCCAAAGGCGAGTTCGCGGCACGCGCCAGCCTGCAAAGTGCCGAAAAGCAGCTTGCCGAGTATCATTTTGTCCGCTGCAACCAATGCTATCTGGTCAATCTGGCCTACGTCAAGGGCATTGAAAACGACTTTGCCCTTGTGAAAAACGACCGGCTGGAGATCAGCCGACGGCAGCGCACGGCCTTTCTTACCGCAGTAGCGTCCTACATGGGAGGTGTGCTGTGACCACATCGCTGCTGAACAGCCTGCTCCGGGCGCTGCTGCGCTGGGGCGCGGCGCTGGTCTTTTGTCTGCCTTTGCGGCATCGCTCCCATTTTTGGGCGCGCGCCTGCGGGATGCTGCTCCCGCTGCTTTTGCTGGCGCAGCTGCTGGACCCTCTGGCACAGTCCACAACACTGTGGCAGCAGCAGCTCCTGCTGCTAGTACTTTACATCTCCTTTTTTGCGCTGCTGGGCGGGATGATCTATCTGTGTACGGATATCAATAAAAAAGGTGCCCTGTACTGCGCAGTATGGAGCCTGCTCATCGCGCAGTGCGCCTACGAGAGCTGGTGCTTTCTGGAGCTGCAGTTTACCCGGTATGGACACCCGCTGAACATGGCTTCCCCTTGGGCGGTTCTGGTACAGCTGCTGTCCGGGGCGGTATTCTTTGCGGCGGTGTACATCCTGCTGGCACGGCAGCTTCCTTATAAAGGAGAATACAACATCGGGCCCCGGCAGCTGTTCAGCGCGTTCTTCATTGGCATCCTGTTCATGATGCAGGCCGCCGTGCTGGACAATGCCCGCGCCGAACAGACTCCGCTGAGCCTTACCGTTACCATTCTGATCGGGCAGTTCTATTTTATCACCCTGCTGTATTTTCAGAGTGAGCTGTTCAAGAAGTCTGCCATGGAAAAAGAGATGAATGAACTGAACCTGCTGTACGAGCGGCAGCGCCAGCAGTATCAGGTGGCCCGGCAGAACGTGCAGATCATCAACAAGCGCTGCCATGAGCTGAAAGTGCAGATCGCCAATCTCCGCAAGCTGTCGCCCGAAGAGGTACCACAGGAGCGCATTGATGAGGCCGAGCGCGCGGCCCGCCTGTATGACGCGAACCGCAACACCGGCAACGAGGTGCTGGATGTGGTGCTGACCGAGAAGAGTCTGCTGTGCGAGTCCCGGGGCATCCAGCTGAATGCCGTGGCAAACGGCAGCTGTCTGGGCTTTTTTGAAGCGGGGGATCTGTACGCATTGTTTGCCAATGCGCTGGATCACGCCGTGGAAAGCTCCGTGCAGGTCTCCCGGCCAGAGTGCAGGGTCATCGATCTGCTGGTCTGTGTGCGGCAGGGTTTTGTGGTGGTGAACATCATCAGTCCGCTGCGCCCGCCGGAACAGCAGGCAAGCCGCTCTGCACAATACGAGCTGAAGGTGATCCGGCGCATCGTGCAGAAGTACAAAGGCACTTTGACCTTGGAAGAGCAGGGCGAGTTTTTTGCGGAAAAGATCATCTTTCCGCTTCAAAAATAAGTTAAGAAAACGGCAGCCGCCGCAGAAGTTCCGGAAACGGAAGGACTGCGGCGGTTTTCTTTTTGCGGCTTGTTGGATACATCTGCTTGTGAAAAACTCACAAATATATCAGTTCACATTTGGCAGTCCAAAACCGAATGCGCACGCAAAACGACCGATTTTCGCACGCATCTTGCGAAATACGGCCACTCTGATAAAATAATGACAAAGAGCAAAAAAACAAAAAAAATCACTGTACCACAGCAAAAACAGGAGGAATCGGATGCGTAGTATTGCAAAGCTCATGAAGGACTGGCAGTTTACCGGCCCGAACGGCGTTACCACCGCCGTAGAGCTGCCCCATACATGGAACGCCAGGGACGGTCAGGACGGCGGCAACGATTACTGGCGGGGCTGCTGCACCTACTGCACCCGCTTTGCAGCACCGGTGTACGACCCGGCACAGCAGCAGGTGTGGCTGCAGTTCGAGGGTGTCAACGCCAGCGCCGCCGTGCTGCTGAACGGTCAGCAGCTCTGCACCCATGACGGCGGCTACTCCACCTTCCGGGCAGAGGTCACGGAACTGCTGCAGGCAGAGAACCAGCTCACGGTGCGGGTGGACAACAGCGTCAACGACCGCGTTTACCCCCAGAAAGCGGACTTCACCTTCTACGGCGGCATCTACCGGGATGTGAGCCTGCTGGTGGTGAACAAAAACCACATTGCGCTGGGACACTTTGGCGATACCGGCGTGAAGATCACCCCCACCCTGAAAGAGGGCAGCGCCGACATCCGGGTGGAAACGCTGGTGGAAGGCAGCGGCACCGTGACGGTGGAGCTGCTGGATGCTGAGGGCCGCACCGCTGCAAAGGGCGAGGGCGAAAATACTTTTCTCCTTCTGGATGCTCCCCACCTGTGGAACGGCGTGAAGGACCCCTACCTGTACACCTGTGTCGTCCGCTTGCTGCAGGACGGCCAGCCGGTGGACGAAGTGACCACCAAGGTGGGCCTGCGCAGCTTCTCTGTAGACCCAAAGAAGGGCTTTTTCCTCAACGGTAAGCCCTACCCTCTCCACGGTGTGTCCCGCCATCAGGACCGCAAGGGTCTGGGCAACGCCATCACCCGGGAGATGCATGATGAGGACATGGCGCTGATCCGGGAGCTGGGTGCAAACACCGTCCGGCTGGCGCACTACCAGCACGACCAGTATTTCTACGACCTGTGCGACCAGTACGGCATGGTGGTCTGGGCAGAGATTCCCTACATTTCCGAGCATCTGCCCAATGGCCGGGAAAACACCATCAGCCAGATGAAGGAGCTCATCCACCAGAACTACAACCACCCCTCCATCGTCTGCTGGGGTGTGTCCAACGAGATCACCATTTCCACCAAGGACAAGGCGGATATGCTGGACAACCATCGGGTGCTCAACGAGCTGTGCCACAAGATGGACCCCACTCGCCTGACCACGCTGGCCTGCTACGCCATGTGCGGCCCCTTCAACCCGGTGGCGCACATCACCGATCTGGTCAGCTGGAACCTGTATCTGGGCTGGTATGTGCCGGGCCTGTTCCTGAACGACCTGTGGATGGACTTTTTCCATCTGGTGTACCCCAACCGTCCGCTGGGCTTTTCCGAATACGGTGCCGAGGGCATGCCCAACCTCCACAGTGCCCACCCCCGCCGGGGCGACCACACCGAGGAATATCAGGCCAAGTACCACGAGTATATGCTGAAGTGCTTCGACCGCCACCCGTGGCTGTGGGCGACCCATGTGTGGAACATGTTCGATTTTGCAGCCGATGCCCGGGATCAGGGCGGCGAGCCGGGCATGAACCACAAGGGTCTTGTCACCTTTGACCGCAAGACCAAAAAGGACAGCTTCTACCTCTATAAAGCATGGTGGAGCGAGGAAAACTTCGTCCACATCTGCTCCAAGCGGTTCACCGACCGTACCGAGAAGGAGATCGAGGTCAAGGTCTACTCCAACCAGAACACCGTCGCCCTGTATGCGGACGGCAAAAAGCTGGCAGAGCAGACCGGCGAGCATATCTTCAGGTTCCGCGTGCCGCTGCACGGGAAGGTGGAGCTGAAGGCCGTTGCAGGCGACTGCATCGACACCGCATCCTTCTGCAGTGTGGCAGAGCCGAACCCCAGCTACAAGCTGGTGAAGACCAAGTCCAAGAGTGCAAACTGGGTATAAACAAGGACATTCCGCTGTCTGGCGGTTGTTATAAATGAAAAGGAGGAGAACCAATGAATACCAAGAAATCCAAAGTACGTTTGTGGTCGGTACTCACTGCACTGACGGCAATTTTGACCATCGCCGCCATCGTGGGCAACATGATCGCAAATCAGTACGCCACCACCCTGAACGTTGCTTTGAATGCATCGACCTATAAGATCATCAAGGGCAACACTACGGAAGATACCGAATACTTCAAAGCGGGCTTTGCTTCCGACGAAGAGCGCGAGGCTTATGAGGCAGAGCTGTGCGCCACCGTTGAGGCCGAGGGCGCTGCCCTGCTGAAGAACGACAACGCTGCCCTGCCGCTGGCAGACAGCGCCAAGGTCAGCCTGTTCGGCCATGGCTCTGTGGATCTGATGTACGGCGGCACCGGCTCCGGTTCCGTGGATACCAGCAAGGCCCCCAACCTGAAGGAAGCACTGGAAGCTCAGGGCATTCAGGTCAACCAGACGCTGTGGGATCTGTACAAGTCCGACAGCATGATGAAGAACTACAGCCGCATTACCCCGGCCTCCATCTCGGATACGCTGGAAGCAAACACCCAGTACGCTGTCAATGAAGCTCCGTGGAGCGCACTGTCCAGCGCCGAGAGCAGCTTTGCCGAGTACGGCGATGCTGCCATCGTGGTGTTCTCCCGCTCCGGCGGTGAGGGTGCAGACCTGCCCAGCGGCACCAACGGCACCAACGACAGCTGGATCTCCGGTTCCGAGGGCAGCGGCAACTATCTGGAGCTGTCTGCAGAAGAGATCGAGCTGCTGAAGAACCTGAAGGCACTGAAGGACAACGGCACCTTCAAATCCATCGTCGTCCTGATCAACAGCTCCAACGCACTGGAAATGGACTTCCTCAACCCTGCCATCTGCGGCGAGGACTACGGCATCGATGCCGCCATGTGGATCGGTGATGTGGGCCAGACCGGCATCAATGGTGTGGACCAGCTGCTCGCCGGCACTGTGACCCCCTCCGGCTCTCTGGTGGACACCTATCTGTACGACAATCTGGCAAACCCCGCCATGTACAACTTCTACACCCAGGCTTACCCCAACGCGGCAGAGTACAACCTGCTGACCGATGGTGCAGACGTGCAGGGCATGTACAGCGTCTATCAGGAAGGCATCTATCTGGGCTACCGCTACTTCGAGACCCGTTACGAGGATGTGGTCATGGGCACTGCCAAGGCAGGTGACTATGACTGGGCCACCACCGTTGCCTATCCCTTCGGCTACGGCGACAGCTACACCACCTTCGCTTACAGCAACTTCAATGTGACCGAGTCTGACGATGCCTTCACCGTCACCCTGAAGGTCACCAACACCGGCAAGACCTATTCCGGCAAGGAGACCGTGCAGGTCTACTTCCAGTCTCCCTACACCGACTACGATAAGGCAAACGGCATCGAGAAGGCCGCTGCAGAGCTGTGCGGCTTTGCCAAGACCGATGTGCTGGCTCCCGGCGCTTCCGAGGATGTGACCATCACCGTGAAGAAGAGCGAGCTGCGCACCTACGACGCAAACAACGCCAAGACCTACATTCTGGATGCCGGTGACTACTACTTCACCGCTGCTACCGATTCTCATAACGCTGTCAACAACATCCTTGCTGCCAAGGGCTACACCGTGGCCGGCACCAATGGCCGCATGACCGAGGACGGCGATGCTTCTCTGGTCTGGAAGTGGACCAACGAGGCACTGGATACCACCACCTATGCAGCCAGCGCCAACGGCACTGCCATCACCAACCTGTTTGATGAGTCCGACCCCAACAAGAGCAGCGATGCTCCCGGCAGCGTGACCTGGATGAGCCGCTCTGACTGGACCGGCACGGTTCCCACCCAGCCTGCTGCCCTGACCGCCAACGAAACGCTGGCTGCAGATCTGGCCTTTACCCAGTACGACGGCACCGAGGCCGACAGCGTCGAGATGCCCACTCTGGGTGCCAAGAACGGCCTGACCCTCGCTTCCATGATCGGCAAGGACTTCGACGATTCCCTGTGGGAGACCCTGCTGGATCAGCTGACCTTTGATGAGATGGTCAACACCATCACTCTGGGCTTCCACAACACTGCAGCGGCTGCCTCCATCGGCAAGACCGCTACCAAGGACGAGAACGGCCCGCAGGGCCTGACCGCTGCCCTGACCGGCGGTGCATCCGCCATGTGCTACACCTCCGAGGATGTCATGGCTGCCACCTTCAATGTGGACCTGATCAACGAAGTGGGCAAGTGCATCGGTGAGGACTGCCTTGCCATGGGTTACTCCGGTCTGTACGGCCCCGGCATCAACATGCACCGTACCGCCTACTCCGGCCGTAACTTCGAGTACTACGCCGAGGATCCCTTTGTGGCCGGCACCATCTGCGCTGCCGAGGTGCAGGGCATCCAGTCCAAGGGCGTGTATGTCTACCTGAAGCACGTTGCCCTGAACGACTCCGAGACCAGCCGCCGCGGTGTCAACACCTGGCTGAACGAGCAGACCGCCCGCGAGATCTATCTGGAAGTGGCCGATAAGGCCATCACGGATGGCGGCGCATGGTGCGTGATGACCGGCTTCAACCGCTGGGGCGCAACCTGGTGCGGTGCCAACGCCAACCTGCTGAACGGCTTCCTTCGCGAGGAGCTGGGCATGCGCGGCATGTGCATCACCGACTTCTCCGGCTCCAGCCAGTACATGGATCTGGTGGACGGCCTGATCGCCGGTTCCGACATCTGGGACAGCCCGATGCCCAAGATCCACACCACCAAGGCTGCCAACTACGAGAACGATGCCTACATCGTGACCCAGATGCGCAATGCAATGCATCACATCCTGTACACCGTGGTCAACTCCAACGCCATGAACGGCTGGTCTGCAAGCGATACGCTCAAGACCGTGCTGCCCTGGTGGCAGACTGCGATCTATGCACTGATTGCCGTGCTGGCTGTGCTGACCGTGCTGTGCGCATGGCAGCTGAGCAAGGCCCTCAAGCGCAAGAAGGAGCTGGCAGACACCGCTCCTGCTGTTGACCAGAAGTAATTCCGGTCTGCACGATCCCTGACCCCATGTTACGGCAGCCTGCCCCGAGGGCGGGGCGGGCTGCCGCTTTTTATCAAAGACAAAAGGAGAGACCGCAATGGGCGAACAAAAAACAACGGCGTCGAGTGTGAACCGCGCCAAAACCTACCAGCTGGTGCTGTTTCCGCTGAACAACGGCGCAACGAATGTGTACTATGTGCTGGTGCTTTCCTACATCGCGACCTTCGGCAGCAAGGTGCTGGCCCTGAGCATGCTGTTTGCTTCGGTGATGGTCACCGGCATGCGTCTGTTCGATGCCGTCACCGACCCCATCATTGGTGCCCTCATGGACCGCACCAACGGCAGGTTCGGCAAGTTCCGGCCCTTCATGGTCATCGGCAACCTCATCATGGCAGCAAGCATTCTGGTGCTGTACTGCCTCACCCCGCTCATCCCCGCCAGTGCCATGGGGCTGCGCTACGCTGCGTTCGTTGCCCTGTATGCCGTGTGGGTCATCGGCTACACCTTCCAGACCAGCTGCACCCGCTCCGGCCAGACCGTGCTGACCAATGACCCCAAGCAGCGCCCCCTGTTTACCATCTTCAACACGGTGGGCAGCCTGCTGGGCATGGGTGCCATGCAGTTCTTTGCCCCCATCCTTGCCAAGAACTATGAGGGCGGCTACGCTTCCGCCGGGTTCTTCCGCACGCTGGCTCCGGTGGGCATCGTCATCTCCATCCTGCTCACCCTGCTGGCCGTCATCGGCATCTGGGAGAAGGACCAGCCCAAGTACTTTGGCATCGGCGGCGAAAAGACCGAGAAGATCAAAGTGAGCGAGTACATCCAGATCATCAAGAACAACGATCCCATGCAGCGGCTGATGGTGGCCGGTGCGGGCTGCAAGCTGGCACTTTCCATCGCCACCAACACCACCGTGCTGTGCATGCTGTACGGCTGCATGATGGGCAACTATGACGGCCTGTACCTGCCCATGATGGTTCTGGGCTATGTGTGCAGCGTGCCCTTCTTCCTGCTCACCGTCCGCACCAGCCAGAAGGAGGGCCAGAAGGCCAGCCTGATGAAGTACGTCAGCGTGGCGCTGGTGTGCTATGTGGGCGTGCTGGTGCTGCTGCTGCTCTGGGGCCGCGGCGATGCCTTCACCCTGTCCATTCTGGGTGAGAACGGCCTTTCCATCAACCTGTACACCATCCTGTTCATCGCTTTCTTCGGCATCGGCTACGGTGCTTACTACGCCACCGCCGATATGCCCATCCCCATGGTGGCCGACTGCTCCGACTACGAGACCTACCGCAGCGGCAAGTATATCCCCGGCATCATGGGCACCCTGTTCAGTCTGGTGGACAAGCTGGTGTCCAGCCTGTCCGCTACCGTTGTGGGCATCGCGGTCAGCTTTGTGGGCCTGCAGAGCCTGCCCACCCAGTATGACCCCTACACCCCGGGCATGAACTGGGTGGTCATCGTGCTGTTCTGCATCATCCCCATGGTGGCATGGGCGGCTACCCTCATCGCCATGAAGGGCTACACCCTGACCGGTGCCAAGATGAAGGAGATCCAGGCTGTCAACGCCTGCCGCCGCGATGCAGTGGCTAAGGGCATGAAGCTGGAAGAAGCCATGGACAAGTGGCAGACCATGGATCAGCTGCCTGCGGAATACCGGAGCTGAGACGCTGTATGGAACTGAATACTGATCTCACCGGCGCAAGCGGCACGCTGCTGCCCACGCAGGGGGGCTGGCGTTCGAGTTCCTAATTCTCCACCACAAAAATCCTCAGACATTCGTCTGGGGATTTTTTGTTTTGTGGTGGTACAGGACTCGAACAATTTCTCCCCGGATACAGGCAGAAAACGAACAAAGGCAGGGTACCACCATGAGGGTGGTATCCTGCCTTTTGAATCTTTGTGTGGAAAACCTGCTTACAGCAGCGGGATGCCTGCCTTGGCGCAGGCTTCGCGGGTGGCTGCGTCCCAGACGCTGGCCTGCACTTCGCCAATGTGGGCGCTGCCCAGCAGCAGCATGCACAGGCGGCTCTGGCCGATGCCGCCGCCGATGGAGTAAGGCAGCTCACCGTTCAGTACGGCCTTGTGGAAGGGCAGGGCGCGGCGGTCGTCGCAGCCAGCCATGGTCAGCTGCTTGTCCATGCTTTCAGGGCTGACGCGGATGCCCATGCTGCTCAGCTCATAGCTGCACTGCAGCGGGTCGTTCCAGAACAGCAGATCGCCGTTCAGATCCCAGTCGTCATAGTCGGGGGCACGGCCGTCATGGGGCTTACCGCTCTTCAGCGGAGCGCCGATCTTCATCAGGAAGGTGGTGCCGTGCTCCTTCACAAAGGCGTTCTCACGCTCCTTCGGGGTCAGGTCCGGGTACTGGTCCTCCAGCTCCTGCGTGGTGATGAAGGTGACGTTGGGGCTGTGCAGCGGCAGCTCCTGCAGCTGGGGGAACATGGCGTGCAGGTTCATCTCGGTGGCGCAGACAGCGGACACGATGGAGCGCACCACGCTCTTGAGGTAAGCCTCGTTGCGGTCTTCCAGACGGATCACCTTTTCCCAGTCCCACTGGTCCACATAGATGGAGTGCAGGTTGTCCAGATCTTCGTCGCGGCGGATCGCGTTCATATCGCAGTACAGGCCCTTGCCCACACGGAAATCGTAGTCCTTCAGGGCCTTGCGCTTCCACTTTGCCAGTGACTGCACCACCTGTGCCTCAATGCCGCTTTCCTTGATATCAAAGGTAACCTTGCGCTCGACACCGTTCAGGTCGTCGTTCAGACCGGTGGATGCTTCCAGAAACAGCGGAGCAGACACGCGGTACAGGTTCAGTGTGGCGCACAGGGTGTCGGCAAACAGACGTTTGACCGTACCAATGGCGCGCTGCGTGTCGTACAGGTTCAGCGCGGGCGTATAGTTTGCCGGGATGATGGTTTTGCTCATAACAAAAAACCCCTCTTCTGTTGGATTCTGGCCCTGATTTCCCAGTACAGGGCACGGCTTTTAAACCGAAAAATACTGGTTTCATTATGGCATATTTTTTTAAGAAAGTAAAGTGAGAAGGCAAAAAAAGAGACCGCCGGTAAGGCAGTCCCGTTTCCGCAGTGAGAAGGGCGGCTTTGCATCAGCCGAAAAGCCCCTTCAGCAGGATCAGCAGCACTTTTACAAAATCGCCGGTGCCCAGCAGCTTGTACAGAGAGATCAGAGTAGATAACATGAATGTTTTGCTCCTTTTTTTGCAATTTCGGGCCAAAATGCCCGGCATGCATGGAATACGGCTGGGCAGAGCAGCGGATTGCAGGAAAAAATTGGGAGAAAACAAAACGGCACCCGTGCCGCTGCAAAAGCAGTACGGGTGCCGGAAGATCAATTGGTTTTCAACAGCTTCAGCGCTTTACGTTGAAAGCTGCCATGCCGGGGTAAACGGCGCTGCCGCCCAGCTGCTCCTCAATGCGCAGCAGCTGGTTGTACTTTGCAACACGCTCGGTACGGCTGGGAGCACCGGTCTTGATCTGGCAGGTGTTCAGCGCCACGGCCAGATCGGCAATGGTGGTGTCCTCGGTCTCGCCGGAGCGGTGAGAGCTGATGGCGGTGTAACCGGCCTTGTGGGCCATCTTGATGGCCTCCAGCGTCTCGGAAACAGAACCGATCTGGTTCAGCTTGATCAGGATCGCGTTGCCTGCACCCAGCCCGATGCCCTTGGCCAGACGCTCGGTGTTGGTCACAAAGAGGTCGTCGCCCACCAGCTGGACCTTGCCGCCCAGCTCGCGGGTCATCTCCTGCCAACCTTCCCAGTCTTCTTCATCCAGGCCGTCCTCGATGGAGATGATGGGGTACTTTTCCACCAGACTCTTCCAGTGTGCGATCAGCTCGCTGGAGGTGAACTCGGTGCCGGCCTTGGGCAGCTTGTAGAAGCCCTTGCCCTTGGGGCTCTTCCACTCGGAGGAAGCAGCGTCCATTGCCAGCATGAAGTCCTTGCCGGGCACGTAACCGGCCTTTTCGATGGCGGCCAGAATGGTCTCAATGGTCTCCTCGTCGCTGGACAGGTTGGGGGCAAAGCCGCCCTCATCGCCCACGGAGGTAGCCAGACCCTTGGCCTTCAGGATGGAAGCCAGAGCGTGGAAGACCTCCGCGCACCAGCGCAAAGCTTCCTTGAAGGAGGGCGCGCCCACGGGCATGATCATGAACTCCTGCGTATCCACGGTGTTGGTGGCGTGTGCGCCGCCGTTCAGAATGTTCATCATGGGCACGGGCAGGCGGTTGCCGTTCACACCGCCCAGAAAGCGGTACAGCGGCATATCCAGAGAAGCAGCGGCTGCACGGCAGGCGGCAATGGACACGGCCAGAATGGCGTTTGCGCCCAGATTGGATTTATCTTTGGTGCCGTCGGCCTTGATCATGGCAGCGTCGATGGCGTAGATGTCGGAGGCATCCATGCCCACAACAGCATCAGCAATGACGGTGTTGATGTTCTCAACAGCCTTGGTCACGCCCTTGCCCAGATAGCGGCCCTTGTCGCCGTCCCGCAGCTCCAGAGCTTCAAACTCACCAGTGGATGCGCCGGAAGGTGCGCAGCCGCGTGCCACAGTGCCGTCGGCCAGAGTGATCTCCGCTTCTACGGTGGGGTTGCCGCGGGAGTCCAGAATTTCGCGGCCAACAACAGATTCAATTTCCAGATCGTTCATCTCGAAAACCTCCTGAATATCATTTCCTTCCCTGTGCTGCCCGGGGCGGGCAGACGGGTGACGGCCAATTAGGATAGTTGTGTCTAACTAACCAATAGTATCCTACCACGCTTTCCGGCCCGGTGCAAGAGCCGATGCGCATGTTTGTGGATGTAAACTTTTTAAGGGGCAAAAAAACGGCAGCTGATGGGGCAGAACATTCCGGCAAAGCAGGAAACAGCTGGTCTTTACAGTCTGCCCACTGGCAGCAGCGGGGATGCGTCATGCCTATCATATTAATTTCATATGGCAGATATACTAAAATTTTTCTTTACTTTTTGTCAGGATGACTCTATACTGTTTTTGGTTCTAATATGTTTCTTTATGGTAGATAGAGGAGGATTTTCTATATGAATAAGGATCTGACGGTCGGCAAGCCGTCACAGGTTTTGTGGCAGTTCTGCCTGCCCATGTTCGGCAGCATCATCTTCCAGCAGCTGTACAACATTGCCGACAGCCTTGTTGCAGGCAAGTTCATCGGCGAGAATGCACTGGCTGCTGTGGGCAACAGCTACGAGATCACCCTGATCTTCATTGCATTTGCCTTTGGCTGCAACATTGGCTGCTCGGTCATCGTGTCCCGCTACTTTGGCGCAAAGGACTACGATGAGATGAAGACTTCGGTCTACACTTCCCTGATCGGCTCTGCCGTGCTGTGCGCCGTGCTGATGCTGATTGGCCTTGTGGGCTGCCACAGCCTGCTGGAGCTCATCAACACCCCGGAGGAGATCCTTGCGGATTCTTCGCTGTATCTGGATATCTACGTGCTGGGCCTGCCCTTCATGTTCTTCTACAACATCGCCACCGGCATCTTCTCCGCTCTGGGCGACAGCAAAACGCCCTTCTATTTTCTGGCAGTCTCGTCCCTGTCCAACATTGGCGTGGACATCCTGTTCGTGGCCGGTCTCAAGATGGGCGTAGCCGGTGTGGCATGGGCCACCTTCCTGTGTCAGGGTGTGAGTTGCGTGCTGGCCATGGTGGTGGTGTTCCGCCGCATCAGCGCCTTCAAATCCAAGAACAAGGTCGTGCTGTTCTCCTGGAACATGCTGGGCAAGGTGGCCATGGTCGCCATCCCCAGCATCCTGCAGCAGAGCTTCGTCTCTGTGGGCAACATCATCCTGCAGAGCGTCATCAACACCTTTGGTGCCAGCGTCATTGCAGGCTACTCTGCAGCCGTCAAGCTGAACAACATGGTCATCACTTCCTTCACCACGCTGGGCAACGGCATCTCCAACTACACCTCCCAGAACATGGGCGCGGGCAAGATGGACCGTGTGCACAAGGGCTTTGGCGCAGGCCGCAATCTGGTGTGGATCATCTGCGTGCCCATCGTGCTCCTGTACTTCTTCTTCGGCCGCTTCCTGCTGCTGCTGTTCATGAATGACCCGCAGGGTCCGGCCATCGACACCGGTATGCTGTTCCTGCGCATCCTGTCTCCCTTCTATTTTGTGGTGTCGCTCAAGCTGGTCACTGACGGCATCCTGCGCGGCTGCGGCATGATGGTGCGCTTTATGATCGCCACCTTCTCCGACCTGATCCTGCGCGTGGGCATCGCCATTGTGCTGAGCAGCACTGCTCTGGGCAGCACGGGCATCTGGATGGCATGGCCCGTGGGCTGGTGCATCGGCACCGGCCTGTCGCTGGTGTTCTACTTCACCGCCATCCGCAAGGTCCTTGCAGAGTCTCCGGCCAAAGCGGAAGCAGAGGGCAAAGCTGCCGAGGCACGTGCAGAGGCCGAGTTCGCCGCAGATGCCGAAATGGAGACCCTGTAACCCTTTTGCAACTTGTGAATTGTGTTCACCTGACACACAAACAAAATGAAGCAATTGAAATAGTGCACAAAACAGACCCACTGCTTTTGGCTATTTTGGCAACAAAGTCCACAAAATGCCCCTGAAAGTATGGACGGTTTGTGAATTGCGGATTTTGGCTCACAGGTCTATAATATTGATAACGAAGCAAGGTCGCTTTGAGGGAAAGAGGGCCTTGCTTCCGTTTTTATACTGAAGCACGAATGCTCCTAAGGAGGATATTCACTATGAAAAAGATGATTTCTCGTCGTAATTTCCTGGCCGCTGCAGGTGTTGTTGCTGCAGCCGGCGTTCTGACTGCATGCGGCGGTTCTTCCAACAGCACTGCTGCTTCCGCCTCTACCGCAGCTTCTGGTGCCGCTGCTTCCGGCGACACCATCAAGGTGGGCGTTCTTGGACCTCTGACCGGTGATGTTTCCGTTTACGGTCAGGCCGTTGTCAACGGCGCTACCCTGTACCTGAAGCAGGTCAACGAAAAGGGCGGCATCAACGGCAAGCAGCTGGAGATCATCGCCATGGATGAGCAGGGCGATGCAACTCAGGCTGTTACCTGCTTCACCAAGATGTGCGATCAGGGCATCACCGCTCTGGTGGGCGATGTTACCACCACCCCGACTCTGGCAATTGCTGCCGAGAGCGCAGACTACAACATGCCCATGGTCACCGCTTCCGCTACCGCTGAGGCTGTCACCTACGATGCCGAGACCGACACCGTGAACGAGAATGTGTTCCGCGCAACCTTCACCGACCCGTTCCAGGGCATCAAGATGGCTGACTACGCTTACCAGCGGTTGGGCTACACCAAGGCCGCTGTCATCTTCCAGAAGGGCGCTGACTACAACGAGGGTCTGGCAGAGAACTTCGTCAACGAGTTCGAGAGCCTGGGCGGCACCGTCGTCGATCAGGAGACCTACTCTGAGGGCGATGTGGACTACAAGACCCAGCTGACCACCATTCTGGGCAAGGCTCCCGAAGTGGTGTTCTGCCCCAACTACTATCAGGAAGTCGGTCAGATCCTGGCTCAGGCTGAGAGCATCGGTCTGGCAGTTCCCTTCCTGGGCGGCGACGGCTGGGATGGTCTGGAAGGCTACGCAACTGCCGACCAGCTGAAGGATGCCTACTTCTGCGCAAACTACGCAAAGGGCTCCAACCCCGACTTTGAGGATGCCTACAAGGCTGAGTACGGTGAGGAGTACCCCAACGGCTTCGCTCCTCTGGGCTACGATGCTGCCATGACCGTTGTCTACGGCATTCAGGCTGCTGAGGATGCCGGTCTGGCTGCTGGCGATGACGACTATAAGCAGGCCGTCATCGATGCCATCGCAGGCGGCACCATCGATGGCATCACCGGCACCTTCACCTTCGATGAGCACCACAACCCCGTCAAGCAGACCGCTATCCTGTGCTTCGACGGTGCAACCCCCGTTCTGAAGGAAATGTTCTGATCTGCTTTGATCCTGCGCACCGGTGTGCGGCATAAAGGCAGCACTCAGAAATAAAAGACCCATTGCGGAGACCGCCGGAACAGGTTTTGCTCGGCTGTCTCCGCTTTTTTGGTAAAAAGTGCATTCCCCAAAAGGCGTGCAAACGCCGCAAAGAAAGGAAGTATCAGTCCATGACAGTGTTTTTTAGCCAGCTGATCAACGGCTTGTCCCTTGGCAGCATCTATGCACTGATCGCACTGGGTTACAGCATGGTGTACGGCATCATCCTGCTGCTGAACTTTGCCCATGGCGATGTCATTATGGTTGGTGCGTACATGTCCTGGTTCGTGATGAATCAGCTGGGCCTTGGCCCGGTCACTGCTGTGTGCGCCACCATCATCACCTGCACGCTGCTGGGCGTTGTGATCGAGAAGATCGCCTACACCCCGCTGCGCAACGCACCCCGTATCTCCCTGCTGATCACGGCAATCGGCGTGTCCTTCTTCCTGGAGTACACTGCAGAGCTGATCCTTGGTTCCGGTGCAAAGGTCATTCCGGCCTACTACACCAACCAGACCTTCCGCATCGGCTCTGTGCCGCTGGGCCTCACCTCTGTCATCACCCTGCTGGTCACGGTGCTGTCCATGCTGGTGCTCACCTTCCTTGTGCAGAAGACCAAGCTCGGCAAGGCCATGCGTGCCGTGTCTGAGGATATGGACGCTGCCCGCCTGATGGGCATTAACGTCAACAGCACCATTTCCTTTACCTTTGCGGTGGGTTCCGCTCTGGCCGGTATCGGCTCGGTGCTGTACTGCTGCAGCTACCCGCAGGCGACCCCCACCATGGGCTCCATGCTGGGCCTGAAGGCCTTCGTTGCAGCCGTTCTGGGCGGCATCGGCTCCATTCCCGGTGCCATGATCGGCGGCATCGCCATCGGCCTGTGCGAGTGCTTTGTTTCCGCCATCGGCCTTTCCGCATGGAAGGATGCCGTCACGTTTGCGATCCTGATCATCGTGCTGCTGGTCAAGCCCACCGGCTTCCTTGGCCGCAAGGTTCAGGAAAAGGTGTAAGGAGGGCATGAAGATGAATACCAAACGCAAAACGCTCAAAATGCCCGTGCGCTACCTGATGAACGCCGTGCTGGTGGCTCTGCTGTTCGTGGGCCTGTCCTTCCTCACCCAGAACGTGCTGTCCACCTACCAGAACAAGGTGCTTCTCACCGTGGGCATCAACATCATTCTGGCTGTCTCGCTGAACGTTGCCACCGGTTATCTGGGCCAGCTGCCGCTGGGCCACGCCGGTTTCATGGCCGTGGGTGCTTACACCTGCGCCCTGTTCACGAAATACAGCAATCTGCCCTCCGGTGTCGCTTTTGTCGTGGGTCTGGTGCTGGCCTGCATCGTGGCGGGCCTGTTCGGCGTGCTGATCGGCATTCCTGCTCTGCGCCTGACCGGTGATTATCTGGCCATCCTGACGCTGGGCTTTGGCGAGATCATCCGCATCACCCTGAACAACATCGATGATGTGCTGGGCTTCAAGCTGTTCTACGGTGCCAAGGGCCTGAAGAACATCCCCAAGTATTCCAACTTCGCCAATGTGTTCATCTGCGTGGTCATTACCTGCTTTGCCATCCACGCCATGATGAAGAGCCGCCACGGCCGTGCCGTGCTGGCCATCCGCGATAACGAGATCGCTGCCGAGAGCTGCGGCATCCAGACTACTTATTATAAGGTCATGGCCTTTGCATTCTCTGCCGCCTTTGCCGGTCTGGCCGGCGGCTTGTACGCCTGCTATCTGGGCGTTCTGGACCCCTCCACCTTCGGCTTCATGAAGTCCATCGAAATTCTGGTCATGGTGGTTCTGGGCGGCATGGGCTCCATGCTGGGCTCCATCCTGTCCGCGACCGTGCTTACCATCCTGCCCGAGGCGACCCGCAGCTTTGACAGCTACCGCATGGTAGTCTACTCGCTGGTGCTGGTCCTCATGATGATCTTCCGTCCGGGCGGCCTGCTTGGCAGCTACGACTTCTCCATGAGCCGCATTGTGGAAAAGATCATGAACGGCGAACTGTTCCAGAAGAAAGCAAAGGAGGGCAAAGACCATGAGTGAATACCAGACTAAGCTGCACAGTGTGCCCTCCGGCGGCTTTTTGACCGACCGCGACATGGACAAAAAGCCCATTCTGGACGTGCGTGAGCTGGGCATCGACTTCGGCGGTCTGACCGCCGTGGATGGCTTCAACCTGATGATCGGCCGCAACGAGATCACCGGTCTGATCGGCCCCAACGGTGCCGGTAAGACCACCGTGTTCAACCTGCTGACCAACGTCTACCAGCCCACCCGCGGCTCCATCCTGATCGATGGTATGCCTACCGCCGGCAAAAAGACCTATCAGGTCAACCGCATGGGCGTGGCCCGTACCTTCCAGAACATCCGCCTGTTCAAGGAACTGAGCGTCATCGATAACATCAAGGTGGGCCTGCACGAGTCCATGAAGTACAATCTGGCCTCCTCCCTGATCCGCCTGCCCAACTACTGGAAGGAAGAAAAGAAGTGCACCGAGCGTGCTCTGGAGCTGCTGGATATCTTCCACATGGCAGACCTCGCCAATGTGCAGGCAGGCAGCCTGCCCTACGGCGCACAGCGCCGTCTGGAGATCATGCGTGCACTGGCCACCAGCCCGAAGCTGCTGCTGCTGGACGAGCCTGCTGCCGGTATGAACCCCTCCGAGACCGCGGAGCTGACCGAGACCATCCGCCGCATCCGCGACGAGTTCAACATCGCCGTGCTGCTGATCGAGCATGATATGAGCCTGGTCATGGGCATCTGCGAGGGCATTGCCGTGCTGAACTTCGGCCGCATCATCGCCAAGGGCACGCCGGATGAGATCCGCAACAACCCGCAGGTCATCGAAGCCTATCTGGGCAAGAAGGAGGGCTAAGCCATGGCTGATACGTTACTGAAAGTTGATAACATCAACGTCTATTACGGCAACATCCACGCCGTCAAGGACATCTCCTTCGAGGTGGATCAGGGCGAGATCGTCACCCTGATCGGTGCCAACGGTGCTGGCAAATCCACCACCTTAAAGACCATTTCCGGCCTGCTGAAGCCCAAGACCGGCGACATCCTGTACAAGGGCAGCAGCATCAAGGGCATGCGCGCCCACAAGATCGTGGAAGCGGGCCTTGCCCATGTGCCGGAAGGCCGTCATGTGTTCCTGCACATGACCGTGGAAGAAAATCTGGACATGGGTGCATACACCCAGCCTGCTTCCACCATTGCACCCAACAAGGAAAAGGTGTTTGAGCTGTTCCCCCGCCTGAAGGAGCGCCGCAAGCAGCTGGCCGGTACCATGTCCGGCGGCGAGCAGCAGATGCTGGCTATGGGCCGTGCACTGATGAGCAACGCTTCCATGCTGATGCTGGACGAGCCTTCCATGGGCCTTTCGCCGCTGCTGGTGCAGGAGATCTTCGACATCATCCAGAACGTGCACAAGGAAGGCATGACCATCCTGCTGGTGGAGCAGAACGCACAGATGGCTCTTTCCGTGGCAGACCGTGCCTATGTCCTTGAGACGGGCCGTGTAGTCATGGAGGGCACTGGTGCCGAACTGCTGACCAACGAGCGCGTGCGCAGCGCATATCTGGGCGGCTAAGCAAAAAATCGTATAAGAAAAGGGGCTGTTGCACATGCAACAGCCCCTTTTTTGCAGTATTTGTTATGCCAGCAGAGACATGATATTTGCGGTGATCAAGCCGCCTGCCGTGCCAATGACGTAGCCCATCAGAGCCATCAAAACGCCAACAGGCACCAGAGCGCCGCTGTAGGCACCAGCCAGAATGGGAGCGGATGCGGAACCGCCGATGTTTGCCAGAGATGCAACACCGCAGGTGAACATATCCAGATGGAAGATCTTTGCCAGCAGCACCAGAATGATGCCGTGGATGGCCAGGATCATAAAGCCTGCCAGGATCCATGCGGGTGCATCGGTCAGCTCCAGGAAGCTTGCGCGGGAGGCAAGCAATGCCACCACGGAGTACAGCAGCAGGTTGGACAGCTCGGTGCTGCCTGCCATGCGGCCCACGGGGGTGACAGCGCCGATCAGGCCGGACAACGTGATGAGCAGGACGGTCCAGGTGGCCTTGTCCAGGAAGGGCATTGCGCCGTTCAGGGCTGCGCCGATATCCTGACCGAAGGCGGAGATCACCAGAGCCAGACCCAGCAGGAAGATCAGGTTGACAAAGCTGGCCTTATCCTCGTTGCCCTTTGCGTCCTCTTCCAGACGGCGGGACACTTCATCCAGCGTGGTGGTGTCGGCCTTGACCCACTTGTTGAACTTGGGAGCAAGGTTGATGGCCCACAGCAGGAACATGACCCAGATGGAGTAGTCAATGGAGTCCACCACCAGTGCGTAGGCCATGTCAGCTTCGCCGATGTCCAGCGCAGCCTGCACGGCGATCATGTTGCCGGAGCCGCCCATCCAGCTGCCGCACAGAGCGCCCAGTGCCTTCCATGCTTCGGAGCCAAGGGGCCCCTTCATGATGGCGAAGGTGGCAATGAAGGCCAACGAGATGGAGACGGAAGCGGCAAAGAAGCCGCCCAGCATCTTGGGACCCAGCTTGATGATCTTGCGGATGTCGCAGCGCAGCAGCATCAGGAAGATCATTGCATACAGCAGGTTGTTTTTCAGCACGGAGTAGGCAGGCTTGGTGGCCTCCATGTCCCATGCACCCAGCGTGCAGAGAATCATGGTAATGAGGTACAGCAGAACGATAGGTGGTGCATAGTCGAAGAATTTCGACTTCGTGTAGCGTTGCAGCCACACCAGCAGTGCGGCAATGAACACCAGCACGGCGATGTAGGTGAAACCGTTTGTGATCATGAACCCAATCCCCTTTCTTTTTGTGCAATTTTTTGCGGACAATTGTCTTTACAATATCGACAATTTCGTATACAATACTACCATAGATTTCATAATCTGGCAATATTTTTTTATCGAAAGGGGTAGGTTTTTGCATGAAAATCACGGAAGTACGTCTCGGTCTGATCTCCGTGCCGCTGCGCGTGCCTTTTAAGACGGCCCTGCGCTCGGTCAGCAGCGTGGAGGATGTGATCGTAGAGATCCACACCGACACCGGCGCTGTGGGTTATGGTGAGGCACCTCCCACCGGTGTGATCACCGGCGACACCACCGGTGCCATCATCGGTGCCATCCGCGACCATATCGCAAAGACCATCATCGGCCGCGATGTGGACGACTTTGAAGACCTGATGATCGCACTGAATGCCTGCATCCAGAAGAACACCAGCGCCAAGGCTGCTGTGGATATGGCCCTGTGGGATCTGTACGGCCAGCTGTACAAAATCCCTGTGTACAAGCTGATGGGCGGCACAAAGAAGTCCATCGTCACCGACATCACCATCAGCGTCAACGACCCCGAAGAGATGGTGCGCGATGCCCTGAACGCCATCGACCGCGGCTACGACTGCCTGAAGGTCAAGGTGGGCAAGGAGCCGGAAAAGGATATTGCACGCCTGAGCGCCATCCGCGGTGCTGTGCCCAAGGAGACCTGCATCCGCATCGATGCAAATCAGGGCTGGACCCCCAAGGAAGCTGTGCGCATCCTGAACGGAATGCAGGAGAAGGGCCTTGATCTCGAATTCGTGGAGCAGCCGGTCAAGGCCCACGATTTTGAAGGCCTGAAGTATGTTACCGAGCGCTCCTATGTGCCGGTGCTGGCCGACGAGAGCGTGTTCTCTCCGCAGGACGCACTGACCATCATGCAGATGGGAGCCGCAGACCTCGTGAACATCAAGCTGATGAAGTGCGGCGGCCTGTACAATGCCCTCAAGATCGCATCCGCTGCCGAGGTGTACGGCGTGGAGTGCATGATCGGCTGTATGCTGGAAGCCAAGATCAGCGTGAATGCCGCCGTGCATCTGGCCTGCGCAAAGCAGATCATCACCCGCGTAGATCTGGACGGCCCCGTGCTGTGCAGTGAGGACCCCATCCTCGGCGGTGCAGTGTTCAACGAAAAAGACATCACTGTTTCCAACGAGCCGGGCCTTGGCATCAAGGGCATTGAGCCGGGCAAGATCAAGTATTTGGACTGATATGCCGTAAAAAATACGCCGTGCAGCAATGCACGGCGTATTTTTTATGTACAGATTTTACTCTTTGTAAGACAGAATAGCCTTCAGGTATTCCCACACACGGGCCACTGATGCAATGTCGGCGCGCTCGTTGGGGGTGTGGACGTGCAGCAGGTTCGGGCCGAAGGAGATGCAGTCCAGCCCTTCGATTTTGCCGGAGAGGATGCCGCATTCCAGACCCGCATGCAGCGCCACGATCTGGGGCTTTTCGCCGTACTGCGCCTCGTACACAGCTACGCAGCGGTCGCGCAGGGCGCTTTCGCGGGCATAGACCCACGCAGGATAGTCACCGTGGAACCGCACACTGCCGCCCAGCAGCTCGGTGAGAGACTGCACCTTGCAGCTCAGCAGCTCCTTGGCCGAGGGCACCGAGCTGCGGATGGCAAACCGCAGGATGGCTTCGGTGCCGCTCATCTCGGCCACGCCGAGGTTCAGCGAGGTCTCCACAAGGCCGGGCACATCCATGCTCATGCTCTGCACACCCCAGGGCATCAGCAGCAGGGCTTTGCGCAGACGCTCGGCGGAGTTCGCATCCAGTGCATCGTATTCGCCGCAGCCCTCCTCGGTGAGCTGCAGGCGGATGCCCGGGTCAGCAGTGCCGAATTCTGCTTTCATCTGCGCGGTAAAGTCTGCCCCGGCAGCGCGCACGGCTTCGGTGATACCGGCGGGCAGCACCAGCGTAACGCTGCTTTCTTTCGGGATGACGTTTTCCTTTGCACCGCCGGAGAGGGTGAGCACAGCGTACTCTGCACCGTGGTCAGACAGCAGGGTCAGGTAGCGCCCCAGCAGAGCGATGGCGTTGGCGCGGCCTTTGTGAATCTCGGTGCCGGAGTGCCCTCCCGCAAGCCCCGCGATGTCCGCCTTCACGGCGGTGCCGGTCACAGCCGCACGGGTGATGGGCAGATGGCACTCGACGCGGCGTCCGCCCGCACAGCCTGCGGTGAGCACGCCTTCTTCCTCGGAGTCGATGTTCACCAGAATCCGGCCCTCAAGGTCGGAAAAATCCATGGCAGATGCACCCAGCAGGCCCACCTCCTCGCAGACGGTCAGCACGACCTCCAGCGCAGGGTGGGGAATGTCCTTTGCGTCCAGAACAGCCAGCGCATAGGCCACGGCAATGCCGTCGTCGCCGCCAAGGGTCGTGCCCTCGGCGCACACATAGCCGCCGTCTACGACCGGGTGAATGGCCTCTTTCTCAAGATCCAGCGGGCAGTCGGCGGTCTTGTCGCCCACCATGTCCAGATGGCCCTGCAGGATCAGGCCCGGCTCCTTCTCGTATCCGGGTGTGGCCGGTGCCTTGATGAGCACATTGCCCATCTCGTCCTGACGGCAGGCAAGGCCGTGGGCCTTGGCGAACTGCACGCAGTAGTCGCTCAGTGCCTTTTCGTGGTGGGAGGTGTGCGGAATGCCGCAGATCTCCTCAAAGTAATAAAAAACCGAAGCTGGTTCCAGATTGGATAATACGCCCATAATGTTCCCTCTCCTTGTGCTGTATTTTAAGAAAAAAGGCCGGCAGAGCTGTGAGCCATGCCGGTCTTTCGGGTCTTTACTCTGCCTGACTCAGGCAGTCGTCCATGGCGGTGAACACAGCGTCGCTGGTCATGGTAGCACCGGCAACAGCGTCCACACCGCTGGTGGAACCGGCCTTGGTCAGCTGGTCTGCCAGAGTTTCAGCAGCGGTACCGCCCAGTTCGGGAGTCTCGCCGGAAGCATCGATCTCCACACCGGTCACCCGGCCGCCGGTGACGGTGACGGTCACGGTCACATCACTCAGGCAGCCCTGAGCGCTGGACGTATAGATGCCATCCGTTAGGCTGGCGGCGTTGTCGGCAGCGGGCACAGTGCCGGTGTACTTGATGTACAGGCCGAGCACAACTGCCATAATGACAGTGACAACAGCCATGATGATAACATTCCGGGTGAGTTTCTTCATAAAAGATCAAATGCTCCCTTTTGACGTGATATATTTTTTACTTTGCGGGTTTGAAACTGTCGCGCAGGGTGACGACGCGGTTGTAAACGCCGGGGTTCTTGGAGTCCGGGGTAAAGAAGCCGGTGCGCACGAACTGGAACTTCTCACCGGGCTTTGCGTCCTTCAGGCTTTCTTCCAGCTTGCAGCCCTTGCACACAACAACGCTTTCCGGGTTCAGGTAGTCCTTGTAATCGCTGCCCTCGGGGATGGCGTTCATGTTGGCCTCGGTGAACAGCTTGTCGTACAGGCGCACCTCGGCATCCACGGCATGGGCGGCACTCACCCAATGGATGGTGCCCTTGACCTTGCGGCCGTCGGCGGGATTGCCGTTGCCCGTCTCAAGGTCGGCGGTGCAGTGGATGGCGGCAATGCTGCCGTCGGCATTCTTCTCCACGCCGGTGCACTTGACGATGTAAGCGCCCATCAGACGCACCTCACCGCCAATGGTCAGGCGCTTGAACTTGGGAGGCGGCACCTCGGCAAAGTCCTCATTCTCGATCCACAGCTCTTTGGTAAAGGCCACCTTGCGGGTGGTGGTATCGTTGGCTTCGCGGTTGGGGTTGTTGGCTACATCAAAGTACTCGGTCTTGTCCTCCGGGTAGTTGTCTACGATCAGCTTTACGGGGTCCAGCACGGCAATGCGGCGCTGAGCGGTCAGGTCCAGCTCGCTGCGGATGCAGGCTTCCAGCTGGCGCATGTCGATCAGGTTGTCGGATTTAGAAATGCCGGCCTCCCGCACAAAGGTGAAGATGGAGGTTGGGGTGTAGCCACGGCGGCGCAGGCCGCACAGGGTGGGCATACGGGGGTCGTCCCAGCCGTCCACAATGCCCATTTCCACCAGCTCACGCAGGTAGCGCTTGCTCATGACGGTGTTGGTCATGTTCAGGCGTGCAAACTCACGCTGCTTGGGGAAGGCAGTGCCGAAAATGTTCTCGATGACCCAGTTGTACAGCGGACGGTGGTTCTCGAACTCCAGACTGCACATGCTGTGGGTGATGCCCTCAATGGCATCCTGAATGGGGTGTGCGAAGTCGTACATCGGGTAGATGCACCACTTGCTGCCCTGACGGTGATGCTCGGCGTACTTGATGCGGTAGATAGCCGGGTCACGCATGTTCATGTTGGGGCTGGCCAGATCGATCTTGGCACGCAGGGTCTTTTCGCCCTCCTGGAACTCACCGGCACGCATCCGGCGGAACAGGTCAAGATTCTCTTCCGGGGTGCGGTCGCGCCACGGAGAGGGACGGGAAGGCTTGCCGGCATCGGCACCGCGGTACTCGCGCATTTCGTCGCGGGTCAGGTCGTCCACGTAGGCCTTGCCCTCCATGATGAGCTTTTCGGCATACTCGTAGCACTTGTCAAAGTAGTCGCTGCCGTAGAAGATGCCGCCGTTGGGGTCGGCACCCAGCCAGTGCAGATCCTCGATGATGCTGTTCACGTACTCCTCACCCTCGCGGGCAGGGTTGGTGTCGTCCAGACGCAGGTTGAACTTACCGCCGTACTGGTTTGCAATGGACCAGTTGATGTAGATGGCCTTGGCACTGCCGATGTGCAGGTAGCCGTTTGGCTCGGGCGGGAAGCGGGTATGGATCTCGCTGATCTTGCCCTCGGCCAGATCAGCGTCGATGATGTCGGTCAGAAAGTTTTTATCTGCCATGTGTTTTCCCCCTGTCAAAGGCACAAAGTGCCTATATATTCCATAATACTATATAATACACTATTCTGCCGATTTCTTCAAGAGAAAACCCTCTCAGTCTCGCATACGCTCGCCAGCTCCCCCGAGAGGGGGAGCTTAACTCCTCCAGTCACCTTCGGTGCCAGCCCCCTCAGAGATGGGGCCCTTGGCAGTACGGTAAAGCTTTCTCTCTTTGCCAAAGGCTCCCTCCCCGAGGGAGCTGGCAAAGCCGTCAGGCTTTGACTGAAGGAGTTCTCCCATCCGAAAAATCCCCAATTCATGTTGTTTCCCACAACTTTTTCCCTATCCCTTGACACCGCCGTGCAAGGAGAGTATATTTTTGCATGGCATACAGCGCATTTTGCCGTGTTTAAAATAGGAGGAACCCCATGAACAGTTTAAAAGAAGCGTTCAGCAGGAAAAATATGCTGAAGAATTTAAATTTCTTCGGTGAGCTGAATCTCGGCCTGATCCTGACGGCGGTCGGCATCGTATACTTTAAAAATCCCAACCATTTTGCATTTGGCGGCACCTCGGGCTTGTCCATTCTGCTGGCAGACCTGTTCCCCCGGATCAACGTGGGCGGCTTTATGTGGATCATCAACCTGATTCTGGTGGTGCTGGGCTTCGTCTTTCTGGGCATCAAGACCATGGGCTGGACGATCTATTCTTCCTTTGCGCTGTCCTTTTTTGTGTCGGTGTGCGAGTGGCTCTATCCCGTCAACGTTTCCATGAGCGGCGATGCCATGCTGGATCTGGTGTTCGCCGTGTTCCTGCCGGCTCTGGGTGCGGCGATCGTGTTCGACATCGGTGCATCCACCGGCGGTACGGATATTGTGGCCCTGATTCTGGCAAAATATACCTCTATGGAGATCGGCAAAGCCCTGATGGTCAGCGATATCCTCATCGTGCTGGCGGCGGCATGGCGGTTCGGCATGGGCACCGGCCTTTACTGCATCCTTGGCCTGATCGGCAAGAGCTTTGTGGTGGACGGTGCCATCGAGAACATCCGCCTGCGCAAGGTGTGCACCATCGTGACGTCCAACCCACAGCCCATTCTGGACTTCATCATCAAGGAAATGAACCGTTCCGCTACCGTGGAAAAGGCTTACGGCGCTTACACCCACCACGAGCTGAGCGTGCTGGTGACGGTGCTGACCCGCCGTCAGGCCCTGCAGCTGCGCAACTTCCTGCGGGAGAACGACCCCCGGAGCTTTATCACCATCGTCAATTCCAGCGAGATCATCGGCAAGGGCTTCCGCTCCTTTAATTAAAGGCACGGCAGGGCCACGCCGCTATTGACGAACCGCTCCAAAAACGATATACTATATTCCGGCGGTGCAGCAGTGCCGCCGGATGCCGGGGTGTTGCGCAGTTGGTAGCGCGCCTGCTTTGGGAGCAGGAGGCCGCGAGTTCGAGTCTCGCCACTCCGATATGACAAAAAGCCACGATGAACCGTTTACAAATGCGGTTTCGTCGTGGCTTTATTTGTTGCCAGTCCCCTGAGATCCGGCTGGAAGATGCCTTATTTGTGCGTTACCGTCTCAAAAACTGTCCCTGCGCTAAAGGGCAAATGCGCACCCGGCAGCTTTCCGATTTTGTTCTTTTTTTATTTACAAACAGTACCTTGACACCGAAATATCCTTTTTGTAATCTTAAAGAGTATTCTGAATGTAAGTGAATGCCGTCCCGAATCAATACGGTTTTTTCGGGCAGGACGGCAGGAAGTTTCTCCAGCGAATGTCCTGGGGGGTGGTACCCTGCTGCCACAGGCAGTAGGGCGGGACCGAAGTTCCGGGCTGTTCGCAGAGAAAGCTTCCTGATGGCCTGCCAAGTGAACACAAGCTGACGGCAATGGGAAAGGAGCAACTACCAATGGATCATCTGCAGAACGTAATGGGATACTTCGACCAGCAGCAGCCGCTGTGCGCCGAACACGACCGCATCAGCAAGGACCTGTACAAGGAGTTTGGCGTTAAAGCGGGCCTGCGCGACGAAAACGGCAAGGGCGTGCTGGCAGGTCTGACCAATATCTCCGATATCCGCGCCTTCCAGTATGTGGATGGGGTGAAAAAGCCTGCCGACGGTCAGCTGCTCTACCGCGGCTACGACGTGAAAGACCTGATCCGCGGGTCGTCCGGCAGCCGCTTTGCCTTTGAGGAAGCGGGCTATCTGCTACTGTTTGGTGAGCTGCCCACGCAGGAAAAGCTGGAAGAGTTCTGCCGCGTGCTGGGCGAGTGCCGCACCATGCCCACCAACTTTACCCGTGATGTGATCATGAAGGCCCCCAGCCACGATATCATGAACTCCATGGCCCGCAGCGTGCTCACACTGGCATCCTACGACCCCAAAGCCGGTGATCTGGAAATTTCCAATGTGCTGCGCCAGAGCATCCAGCTGGCCGGCATCTTCCCCATGCTGGCCGTGTACAGCTACCATGCCTATAACCACTACGAAAAAGACGGCAGCATGTACATCCACCGGCCGGACCCGGAGCTTTCCACCGCAGAGAACTTTTTGCGGATGCTGCGCCCGGATATGAAGTACACCGAGCTGGAAGCCCGCGTGCTGGATGTGGCATTGCTGCTGCACGCCGAGCACGGCGGCGGCAACAACTCCACCTTTACCACCCGCGTGGTCACTTCGTCTGGCACCGATACCTACTCGGCCATGGCGGCTGCCCTGTGCTCCCTCAAAGGCCCGCGCCACGGCGGTGCCAACCTGATGGTGATGCAGATGATGCAGAACATCCGCGAAAACCTGCACGACACCGAGGACGATGAAGAGCTGGAAGCCTACCTGAAAAAGCTGCTGCACGGCGAAGCATTTGACCGCAAAGGCCTGATCTACGGCATGGGCCACGCGGTGTACTCCCTCAGTGACCCCCGTGAGGTAGTATTCAAGGGCTATGTGGAACAGCTGGCCCACGAGAAGGGCCGCGACAAGGACCTTGCCCTTTACAACAAGATCGAGCACATGGCCCCGCAGCTGATCGCGGAGGAGCGCAAAATTTTTAAGGGTGTCAGCCCCAATGTGGACTTCTACAGCGGCTTTGTGTACGATATGCTGGGCATCCCCATGGAGCTGTACACGCCGCTGTTCGCCGTGGCCCGCGTGATGGGCTGGAGCGCCCACCGCATTGAAGAGCTGCTCAGCGCAAACAAGATCATCCGCCCGGCCTACAAGAGCCTTGGCGGCACCCACGAATATATCCGCCGCAATGAGCGGGAATAACAGGGAGGATGCATGATGAGCGTGGAACTGAAACATCACCCGGAAGAATGGTTCTTCCTGCACAATTTTGATATCGACAAGGTGTTCAGCACCATCCAGCGGGCGGATTACCTGATCTTATATTACATCAAGATGCAGGCCGAACAGCACCCGGACCGTAAGGTTTATCTGGCTGACCTTGCTGCCGTTATGGGCCTGAAGGTGACAGAGCTTTCCAAGGCCGTTGAAAAGCTGCAGGACAAGGGCTTTGTGGCATGGAAGACCGACCGTGAAGCGGGCCGCACCTATGTGGAGCTTTCCAGCAAGGCTGTGGAGCTGATGGCGGAGGAGCGCGCGTTCATGCAGCGCTGTTACGCCCGCCTGCGTGCAGAGCTTGGCGACGAAGAACTGCATCGTGCAGTAAGCACCATGCAGAGCGTGACGACCATCCTGAAGGATGAACGGGAACACAGCGGCGTATAAAAACAGCCCCAACGAAAAAATGAGATAGACTTCCCCGAAAGGGGTTGCCTATCTCATTTTTTGTTGTAAACTGAGGTTCCCGGATCAATAAATAAATTCTACTGAAAAAAGCCAGAGCGGCTATTTTAAATCCTTTACCGGATCAGGTTCACAAACACCGGGCAGAGCACTGCGGTCAGCACACCGGCCACCGCAATGGAAAGGCCGCTCATGGCACCTTCCACCTCGCCCATCTGCAGAGCTTTGCTGGTGCCCACGGCATGGGCCGAAGTTCCGATGCCCACGCCCTTGGCGATGGGGTCGGTGATGTGGAACATCTTGCACACCGTCTCAGCCAGCAGCGCTCCCACGATGCCGGTAACAATGACGATCGCACCGGTCAGGGCAGCAATGCCGCCCAGCTCAGCGGCCACATCCATGCTGATGGCGGTGGTCACGGACTTGGGCAGCAGGGTGGCATACTGCTCACGGGTCAGGTCCAGCGCCAGTGCCAGCGCCAGTGCGCTGCCAAGGCTCACCAGCGTGCCCACCGAGATACCCGCAATGATGGCGGCGGCGTTCTCTTTCAGCAGGTCGATCTTTTCATACAGCGGAATGGCCAGTGCCACGGTGGCGGGCAGCAGCAGATAGTTCACCGGTGCCGCGCTGGCCTTGTAGTCTGCATACGGGATGCTGCACACCGACAGAAAAATGATCACAAAGATACTGCCCAGCAGCAGCGGGTTAAAAATGGCTTTGCCTGTCACCTTATTGATAAGGGTGCCCAGTGCAAACGCGGCCAGCGTAAGCAGAACGCCCCATGCTGCGGAGCCGGACAAAAAATCATTCAGCAGCTGCGTCATTGTCAGCCTCCTTTTTCTTGCGGCCGGTCAGGGCCTGCGTGGTCTTGCCTGCACTCACCATCACCAGCACAGTGACCGGGATAATGGCAACGAGGATGGGCAGCAGCATCTCGCCCATCTCTGCCCACAGTTCCATCACACCGGCGGCAGCGGGCACGAACAGCAGCGGAAAGATGCCTGTGAGATAGGTTCCAACCTCTTTCACATCGTCCAGCTTTACCAGCTTGAAGTTCAGCGCTGCCAGCAGCAGCACCAGACCGTAGACGCTGGCCGGGACCGGCAGCGGCAGCACTACATGAAGGATCTCGCCCAAAAAACAAAACGCAAGAATGCGCGCAAACTGAAAAATATATTTCGTAGTAAAGTTCCCCTTTCCTCGATCAAAAGCGTAAATGGACACATCAAGGGTAAAGTATACCGCAGGAGCCCCAATCCATCAACCGTGATTCTGGATAAGAAAAATTGCACATTTCGCCGAGAACTGTGCAAAAAAAGGCGCACCGGTCAAGCCGGTGCGCCTTTTTGCATGTTATCAGAAATACCGTCAGATCACATAATCATTCCCAGCCTGATCAGGCCGGGCGAGATCGGCCAGTGTGATATTGCCGAAATAATTGGAGATCAGATCGTCCAGCCCCTTCCACATCTCGTAGGTGCGGCAGTTTGCCATGCGGGAGCAGGGGGTCGCATTGGGGGTCAGGCAGCTCACCGGCGCAAGGCTGCCCTCGGTCAGCATCAGGATCTCGCCCACGGTGTACTGATCCGGGCTGCGGGTGAGCCGGTAGCCGCCGCCCTTGCCGCGCAAGCCCTCCAGAAAGCCATTCTGCACCAGCACCTTAAGGATGTTTTCCAGATATTTTTCCGAGATCTCCTGCCGGGCAGCGATCTCCTTGAGAGGGACATATTTTTCAGACTGATGCTCGGAAAGGTCGATCATCACGCGCAGTGCATAGCGCCCTTTGGTGGACACGATCATAATAGTGTACTTCCTTTGTTGGTTATAGATTGAGTTTTAACCTATTATACAACAGGGTAAATAATATTTCAATCCCACTTTTTTCAAAAAATCCATTGACAACCGCACAGAACGGGTCTATAATACCATTAAACCCACAAACAATGTTGGTATAAAGGTTTTGGAACCAGGTCGTCCAGCAGGGCACATGTGCCCATAACTGTATCAGAGAGGAAACTACAATGAGCAAGATTTATACTGCCGCAGATCAGCTGATCGGTCATACTCCGTTGCTGGAGCTGACCCACATTGAAAAGGAGCAGGAGCTGCCTGCCCACATCATTGCCAAGCTGGAATACTTCAATCCGGCCGGTTCTGTCAAGGATCGCATCGCCAAAAAGATGATCGATGATGCCGAGGAAAAGGGCCTGCTGAAGGAAGGTTCCGTGATCATTGAGCCTACCTCCGGCAATACTGGCATCGGTCTGGCCGCTGTGGCAGCCGCCAAGGGCTACCGCATCATCATCGTGATGCCCGAGACCATGAGCGTGGAGCGCCGCCAGCTGATGAAGGCTTACGGTGCAGAGCTGGTGCTGAGCGAGGGTGCCAAGGGCATGAAGGGTGCCATTGCCAAGGCCGACGAGCTGGCAAAGGAGATCCCGAATTCCTTCATCCCCGGCCAGTTCGTGAACCCGGCCAACCCTCAGGCCCACATCGAGACCACCGGCCCCGAGATCTGGGAGGACACCGACGGCAAGGTGGATATCTTTGTGGCAGGCGTGGGCACCGGCGGCACCGTGACCGGCGTGGGCCAGTACCTGAAGAGCAAGAACCCGAACGTCAAGGTGGTGGCTGTAGAGCCTGCTTCCTCTCCTGTGCTGAGCAAGGGCACCGCAGGCGCACACAAGATCCAGGGCATCGGCGCGGGCTTTGTGCCGGACGTACTGGACACCAAGGTGTATGACGAAATCATCGCCGTGGAGAACGACGATGCCTTTGCCACCGGCCGTCTGATCGGCCACAAGGAAGGCGTGCTGGTGGGTATCTCCTCCGGTGCTGCTGTTTATGCTGCCCTGCAGCTGGCAAAGCGCCCGGAGAATGCCGGTAAGAACATCGTGGTCCTGCTGCCCGATACCGGCGACCGCTATCTGTCCACCCCGCTGTTTGCAGACTGATCTTTCAAAAAGCTCGCTTCTCCCGTTCTGTGACTTCACAGGGCGGGAGTTTTTTGTTACAATATCCCTATCAAATACTTTCCTATCAAACACTTTGGAGATTTGCCCATGAATTACTATGCTGCCCCCATGGAGGGCCTGACCGACCGGGTGTGGCGGCAGGCACACCAGAAATGGTTCGGCCCTGCTGGCAATGCCGACCGCTACTATGCCCCTTTCATCTCCCCGCCGGAGAACCGGGTGCTCATTAAAAAGAAGATGGCCGAGCTTGCCCCTGCGGCAAACCCCGGCGCACCGGTGATCCCGCAGCTGCTGGCAAAGGACGGCGAACTTGCCGCATGGATGATCGGCGAGCTGCGCGGCCTTGGCTACACCGAGGTGAACCTGAACCTCGGCTGTCCTTCCGGCACCGTCACCGCCAAAGGCAAGGGTTCCGGGATGCTGCGCGACCCCGTCAAGCTGGACGCTTTTCTTGCCGCCGTATTTGCCAATGCGGAAGGGCCTATCTCGGTCAAGACCCGGCTGGGCGTGGAAAAGCCGGAAGAATTTGCTGCCATTCTGGACATCTATAACCGGTATCCCATCTGTGAGCTGACCATCCACCCGCGTGTGATGCGCCAGCTCTACCGCGGGCAGGCCGACCGTGCCGCTTTTGCTGCCTCCCTGCCCGGGTGCCGGATGCCCGTGTGCTACAACGGCGATGTGACCACCGCTGCGGACCTGCACACGTTGGAAGCGCAGTATCCGCAGCTGTCCGGCATCATGGTGGGGCGCGGCATCATTGCGGACCCAGCGCTCTTCCGTGAAGCACGCGGCGGCGCACCGGCCGCACGGGAAGAGCTGCGCGGATACCTTGACGACCTCTACCACGGATACTCCGAACTGTTCGGCAGCGCCGGGTGCGCGGTGAGCCGCATGAAGGGACACTGGTTCTACCTCATTCACAAGTTTGAGGGAGCCGAAAAGCTGGAAAAGCAGCTGCGCAAGGCGCGGGAACCGTGGGAATATGAGGTCGTCGTAAACCAGATCTTTACGCTGCCGTTCCGGCCGTAACGGTTGGAATGGCCTCCGTTTCGCTCTGGCCATCTTCAGCGAAAATTTTATTTTATATAGTTGCAATTCAGAAAGATCTGCGGATTTTTCTGAATTGCGTTTTCACCGGAGAGGCTGTAACGGTAAACGGCATCTGCATTCTATTATGAAAAAGCCCCGCCATCATAGCGACGGCGGGGCATGAGCAGACAAGCGATATCAGACGTTCAGATAACTGCGCAGCATGGCCTGCAGCAGATCGTCACGATCCACCTTGCGGATCATGGAACGGGCATTCTTATAGGTCGTGATGTAGGTGGGGTCTTCGGACAGGATATAGCCCACCAGCTGATTGACCGGATTATAGCCTTTTTCCTTTAAAGCATCGTACACCTGCTGTACGATCTCATGGATCTCATAGTCCTTTTTGTCGTGGATCGAAAAAATAGCGGTCTCGCCACTCACGGAATACACCCCCTTAGGAAGAACTACATTCATTGTACACGAATTGCGAGGAAACTTCAAGCTAAACAGACCGGATTTGCACAGTTTGCATAAAATTTCCGGTCCTGATTTTGCAGGCTGACGGCCTGCACCGCCGCAAATGCGGCAGAAGGAGGGCCTTTATGCTGTATGGCATCGGCTGCGACCTGTGCGAGATCGCGCATCTGGAAAAAAGCCTTACCGGCGCACACGCTGCAGCCTTTATCCGCCGGGTGTACGGTGAGGCCGAACGCGCTGCGCTGAGCCTTGACGAACCGCTGCCCGCCGGGCGCAGCGCCGCCCACCGGCTTGCCAGCGCCGCAGCCAACTTTGCCGCCAAGGAAGCCTTTTTAAAGGCGGCAGGCACCGGCCTGCGGGAACCGTTCTCCCTGTGTGAGATCGAGGCTGTCCGGCTGGAAAGCGGTGCACCTGCCTATCATTTTTCCGGCCAGACGGCGGAATGGATGCAGGCCCATGGCCTTGCCGCCCGGCTCTCTCTGAGCCACGAGGGCGGCATGGCGCTGGCCTTCTGCATACTGGAAACTCTGTAAGCCTTTGTGCATACAATGGAATATCCCCTGCGCTGCATAACCGGCGCGCAGCCGGCTCATACTGAGAGCAGACGAAGATGCGCCGGACGCATCACATAAGCGGGGCGCATCCTCCAAATGCAGGGAGGGAGATTCCATGGAGGTACACAGAGGAGAAGTTTTTTACGCAGATCTTTCGCCGGTGGTGGGGTCGGAGCAGGGCGGCGTGCGCCCGGTGCTGATCGTGCAGAACGAGATCGGCAACCGGCACAGCCCTACCGTGATCGCTGCGGCCATTACATCCCGGCTGGACAAAGCCCGCCTGCCCACCCACATCAATATCCGGGCAGCGGATACCGGCCTTGCCAAGGACAGCGTGGTGCTGCTGGAGCAGATCCGCACGCTGGATAAGCACCGCCTGCGGGAGCGGGCCGGGCAGATCACGCCGGAAGATCAGAAACGTGTGGATCAGGCTTTGGATGTAAGCCTGGGGCTTACTTCATATTAAGGGGCTGTTGCAAAACAGCTCTCTGAAAAGATCATGCACAAAACCCGGAACCTTTTTTCGGCCAAAACGGCTCAAAAAGGCTCCGGGTTTCTGATTTTGCGCTGTTTCTTTGTGCAAACTGCGATCGTTTTTTCATTTTCCAGCTTAATTTTTTTGAAAAGGCGCGCGAAGGCTGGTTATTCCCGCCAGAAAATGCTATACTTTTCTGCAGAATGGTTGTGCTGTCGTGTGCAGCATATGCAGGTTTTATGATGATATCGGAGGGCTGATTATATGATCATCCAAAGCAAAAAAGTATGGATCGCCGACCAGTTCATTTCTGCCGCAGTCGAGCTGGAGCAGGGCAAGATCACCGGCATCTTCCCCTATGGTGAAAAGCAGGCCGATGTGGACTATGGCTCCAAGCGCATCGTGCCCGGTTTTATGGATATCCACTGCCATGGTGCCTACGAGTTCGACACCAACGACGCAAAGCCGGAGGGCCTGCGCTACTGGGCAAAGCATATCGTCTCTGAGGGTGTGACCAGCTTTCTGGCCACTACCGTCACCCAGAGCGTGGAGGTGCTGACCAACGCCGTGGCCAATGTGGCCGACGTGATGGAGGGCAGCTACGAAGGTGCCGAGATCCTTGGCATCCACTTTGAAGGCCCCTACCTCGATATGAAGTACAAGGGCGCACAACCTCCGGAGTACATTGCCAAGCCCAGCGTGGAGCAGTTCAAACACTACCAGCAGGCAGCACGCGGCCACATCCGCTATGTGACCCTTGCACCGGAACACGACGAAGGGTTTGCATTGACCCATTACCTGACCGGGCATGGCGTGGTGGTCAGCATCGGTCATAGTGCCGCCACCTATGAGCAGGCCGTGATGGCCTATGCCAACGGTGCCCGCTCCATGACCCACGTGTACAACGGCATGTCCCCCTTCGCCCACCGCGCCAACGGTCTGGTGGGCGCAGCCTACCGCATCCGCACCATGTACGGCGAGATCATCTGCGACGGCTGCCACTCCACCCCTGCTGCCCTGAACAACTACTTCATGAGCAAAGGCCCGGATTACGCCATCATGATCTCGGATGCACTGATGGCCAAGGGCACCCCCATTGGCAGCGAGTACATCTTTGGCGGCAACCATATCACCATCTACCCGGACGGCAGTGCCCATCTGGACAACGGCACGCTGGCCGGCTCCACTTTGAACATCAACAAGGGCCTGCGCATTCTGGTGGAGGAGGCCATGGTGCCCTTCAATTATGCACTGAACGCCTGCACCATCAACCCGGCACGCTGCCTGCATCTGGACGACCGCAAGGGTTCCATCCAGATCGGCAAGGATGCCGACCTTGTGGTGCTGGACGACAACTACGATGTGCTGCAGACCTACTGCATGGGCAAGGCCCAGCTGTAATTTCTGGCTGACGCGAACAAAGGATGTGTTAAACCCGTTATGATCCAGATCGCCTTCTGCGACGATGACCAAACAGTTCTGGACCAGCTCTCTGCCCTGCTGGAAAAATATCGCGCCCAGCGCTGTGTCCAGATCCAGTGCACAGCCTTTCACAGCCCGCTGGATCTGCTGGCCGAGATCGAAAAGGGCACCCGGTACGATATCCTGTTTCTGGATGTCATCATGCCGGCCGAAAACGGCATTACCGCCGCCAAGGAGATCCGGCAGTACGATAACGTCGTCAAGATCATCTTTCTCACTTCTTCCGCCGAGTTTGCAGTGGAATCCTATGTGGTGGGTGCCTATTTCTACCAGCTCAAGCCCATCTGGGAGGACAGCTTTTTCCGTCTGACGGATTCGGTGATCGCCGAGTGCCGCCACGCCGACCAGCGCAGCCTGATCCTGCGCTGCAAGACCGGCATCTCCCGCATCGATCTGGACCAGCTGCTCTACTGTGAAGTGCTGGGCCGCACTGCTGGTCATTGCGCTGTTCCCGACAAGCGGCACCGCGCTGCAGGATGCCACCGAGCTGGTCGTCACCCTGCCGCTGCTGCTGGCACTGGTGCACTGGATCGCGCCTTCGGTGCGCGCGCTGTCGCACTCTTCGCTCAAGCTGCAGCTGCAGTTCGGCGTGGACGGCAGCGCAGGCTTTTACCGCATTGAAAAGTCCGGCACCTTGCTCCGCCTGAAGGCAGAATAAAATCACAGTGCGCATTCGTTCCACCCTTAATACGCAAAACACCCCTCGGCTTCCGCAGCAGGAAACCGAGGGGTGTTTGTTATGCTTTATTTGTGTCGGGTCAAGCCCTTACGCCATTACTTGCGGGGATTCTTGATCGCAGCCTGAGCGGGCGATAAAATTGCAGAGTTCTCCTTTCCAGAAATATCATTTCACTTTCCGTTGCGCCCGTGGTTCTTTTTTGTAAGCCCCGCGTATGCGGGGAAAAGCCATTCCTACCTAAACAGCACGTTCCTGAACCTGGGATCACCCCCGCGTATGCGGGGAAAAGTTATACACTCCCTGTGTGATCGCCCCCAGCGTGGGATCACCCCCGCGTATGCGGGGAAAAGGCGGGCTTGCTGGTGGACGCACCGTAGAACACGGGATCACCCCCGCGTATGCGAGGAAAAGAGCAAGACCAAAGACACCGCCGCTTACACCCCGGGATCACCCCCGCGTATGCGGGGAAAAGGAGGCAAGACAATGGCCAAAAGAACAAGTCTGGGGATCACCCCCGCGTATGCGGGGAAAAGTGGTACGAGTATTTTGCACCGCCTACCGCTTTAGGATCACCCCCGCGTATGCGGGGAAAAGCCAAACCGCATCGTGTGGGAACACTGGAAGGAGGGATCACCCCCGCGTATGCGGGGAAAAGTCATTGCCTTTGCCGCGTCGTAGTCTACGCCGCGGATCACCCCCGCGTATGCGGGGAAAAGAACAGCTGCAAGCTCTGCATCTCAGCGCTCAGAGGATCACCCCCGCGTATGCGGGGAAAAGACGAAGATGTTTCGGAAGAGATCGCCCCTGACGGGATCACCCCCGCGTATGCGGGGAAAAGACCTTGACGTTGATGTTGATCTTCTTTTGCTTGGGATCACCCCCGCGTATGCGGGGAAAAGCGGTGGCGGTGGCTACCAGAGAAGCTACACCAGTGGATCACCCCCGCGTATGCGGGGAAAAGAGGGCAACAAGACCAACTATAGCCATGATGATGGGATCACCCCCGCGTATGCGGGGAAAAGACTAAAAAGATCCCGTAGCACCGTGCCTCCTGTTGCTATTGTACCGCTGTTTCCTTCAGTTTGCAATAAACCTGTTGTATCAGACGGCAGTCCGGCAGGGCGCGATGCTCCACTTTTTCTGCCAGCTGAAAATGCTGTGCCAGCGTCACCAGCTTATAATTTGCGATCCTTGTAAGGTTTCGGCGGGCAAGTTGTGCAAGGTCGATCTGGCGGTTGGTCGGTGCCGGAAAGCCATATCGTTTGCAGGTCATGCGCAGAAACTCCAGATCAAAGGCAATATTATGTCCCACCAGTGGGTCTTTGCCAATAAACAACAAAAAGCTATTCAGCGCTTCCCGTGGTTCTGTTCCCTGCTGCAATTCCGCAGCGCTGAGTCCTGTCAGGGCTGTGATCTCTGCCGGAACGTTTTCTTCCACGCAGACCAGCATGGTCAGCTCCTCCACCGGTACACCGTCCCGGACCCGCAGCGCTCCATATTCGATGATGGAATCGGACGCGGCTTTCAGGCCGGTGGTTTCCAGATCGATCACGGTGTAATTGCCTGTGCTCGGCTTTGTTCTGCCCGCTTTCCGCGCCATTTGCTGCTGTGCCGCTTTGCTGAACCCGGGTTTCAGGTCGATTTGGTTTTGTTCGGCCTGCGGCAGCGGTCGTCGCATCAGTTTGATCCCGTCAAAGTCCACGGTTTCCCATGCGGTATTGTGGGTGCGAAAATCCATCCGCTGCTCTCCCGCCGTGGTGAACACCAGTGTTGCCTGTCCGTTTTTCAGGTTCTGACACACCCGCTCCCACAAGGCATCCCGCACGCGGCTGCTCACATTGCCCACATAAACGCCCGTGTTGATCTCGCACAACCATTTGGACAGATCCCCGCGCAGTTTTGGCGGGCAGTTCGTCATGGTGAGAACTACGATGTTTCATCACCCTCTTCTTCAAAATAATTGATGCCGTTGGCCACAGTGCCCACTTTGTTGTCCCACAGATAAACAGCTTCCGGCTCCTGTTCCCGCTCATCCGCATTCAGGAGCAGATACCGGATATCGTGCACCATGCGCTCCAGAATATGATGCTCTACCATGGCATCCCGCACCCGGCGGCGCACTACGGCCGGCAGGTCGTCCGGAGCCTGTGCCGCCACTTCAAAGGCGATGGGAATGGTCACCTCGGCCTTGTACAGGTCGGCAATATCGTACACAAAGGAGCACTCGTGCCCCACATGAACAAAGCCCAGACCCGGGGCGCAGCCCAATGCTACGATCACCGCGTGCGCCAGACCGTACAAACAGGCGTGCCCGGCAGAAAGCGCCTGATTGACGGCATCTCCCGATGCAAAATCCTCCGGGCGGTACAGTCGGCCGCTCCACGGAACACCGGTATCCTTGGAAGCTTTGCGGTATACCTGCCGCACACGGCTGCCCTCGCGTCCCCGCAGCTGCTGCATCGTCAGCCGGGAGATATCTTCGTCCGGGAAACGGAGCTGATACATCTTGCGTACCACATCCAGGTGCTTGCGGGTGTTGCTGACAAGCTCTGCCTGCCGCAGCAACAGCTGCGAGTGGGTGGTCAGGGGACGGCCATGGGCGTAATACCGCACACCGTGCTCACCTACCCAGACAGCACCCACGCCCGTGTCACCCATAAGTTCCATGGCACGGTGGGTCACCCGTGTACCCGGCCCCAGCAGCAGCACCGAGATGCCCGCCGCCGGGATCTGAACGATCCCTTTTTCGTCTGTAACGGTGATTGCGCCGTCCTGTCGGCCAAGGGTGCAGTGTTCCAGATACAGAAAGGTCATCCGGTCTTTCACCTGCGGCAGCGCCTGCAGGTCCGGCCGGATCATGCCCGGCATCTCGTCCATCTCAGTTTCCTCCGCGCATAACGGTCATCAGTCCAAGGCCATAGGCCTTGCCGCGCCCCATGCCCTGACACAGCAGTGCCCGGAACTGCTCTGCATCGGTCACCTGCAAAATGCCCTCATAGGTCACTGCCAACAGGGTCACCGGCCGGGTGCCGTGCTTGGCAAAGTGCTGCCACTGCACCCGGGTCACGGTAAATTCCTCCTCCCGCAGGGCAAAGCCGTGCTTTGCGGCGCGCTCCAACAGCCACTGCTTCTGGTACTGTGTCGTGCAATGTGCGGCTACAGTTCCCCGCGCTGCGGGGTTTTGGGGGTCTTTGCTGCTTTTGGTGGGGTTTGCGGTCAGCCGAAACTGCCAGCAGCTGCCCGGCTCCACCCGCTGTAAAAGCGGGTCGTAGCTGCGGGTCTCCGCAGCCGCTCCGGTGCCAAACTGCTCCACCACGCCGGACAGCTCTGGCGCATCTTCGCTGAGCAGCAGCAGATACAACCGCTCTCCCAGACGATCCAACCGCCACAGTCTGCGGCGGCGCTCCCCTGCAAAAGCGCTTTCCACTGCGCCATGCAGTTTTTGCGGTGCCGACAGCGCAGCCATGGTGCTGCGGCGGGTGGGATCTAGTTCTACCCGTGATAAATACATTCTCTCGCCCCCTTTTTACAATTCCCGGAACGGATCGTGCTCCGTAGTCTCCGGGCTGTCCGGCACTTTCTGCCAAAGCTCCCGTACCGAGCGGTAGCCGTACTGCCGATGATGCGGGTCAAAGCTCACCGGCATATCCCGCTGCGGAGCCGTGCCCGGCTCCAGCGGGTCGGCGTCCAACAAGATCCGGCTCTGCCGTCCCGGACACAGGGGCGGTTCCGCTTGCAGCACCTCCTGCAAGCTGCCCGGGCGTACTCCCAGACAGAGCGGCAGGGTGGGCGGACAGGACCGGCGGCCCAGATACAGCGGAAAGGCCGGGTGTAGCAGCGCCTGCTGCAGCTGCTGCAAAAGGGCGGCATCCTCGCTTTCAATACCGGCCAGAAACACGGCGTCCTGCAAATAATGGCGGTAGGTCACATAAGAGGTCTTTTCATCCTGCGTCTTTGCCGTGTGGTAGTCCACCAGCAGCTGCCCTTCCCGCTCCACGCGGACGCCAAACCGCAGCCCGGTCAATCGGAGCAGTGCTTCGCGCTCGTCCCGCCGCAGCCCCAGAGCTGCCGCCAAAAGGCCGATCACGCCGCTCTTGGTGGGTTCACGGCCCGTCTTGCGGGTCTCAAATTTGGAGTCTGCGCCCCACGCCTGCAAAGGCGCTGCCAGCCGAAGCAACAGCGTTGCCATTACCCCACCTCATTTCCGGCAAGTGCATCCCGGACAGCCTTTTCCAGTGCGTCCAGCATAGCCTTTGCCGTCTGCGCCGGAGCCAGTTCCTCCAGCCCGCTGCCCACGGTAAAGCTTTGCGCCGGGGCCTCGGCAAAGCTGCTGTACATCTGCTGCGCATACTGTGCCAGTGCCGCCTTGGAAGGCGCGGCATACCCCCGCGCACTGCGGGGCACGGCACGCTCGAATGCGCCGCACAGGTTCACCGGCTGATCCTCCCGCAGGGTCACATATACCGCATCCGGCAGAGTGCGGTTTGCAAAGGTGTTCTGCTTGCCGGTGGGCATGGAGAAGAGGAACGCCTCACCAAAGGCCCGCACCGTTTCCGCGGCCTGCGCTGCACCCAGCTGCCCGGCCAGCTCCATCACGTTCACTGTGGCATAGCGGTACAGGGTGGAGGAGTTGTACTCCACCGTGCCCAGATGGCCTGCACCGGCGTTGTCCTCTGCTTGACAGTCATCCACGGCGGTAAAGTAATCGTACTCGTTCTGCACGGCATGGGTGGAGATACTGTGGGCCACCTGCGCAGCGGCGTCATAGTTCAGAGAAGGCTCATCTGCCACCATGCGGCCAAACAGCGCCATGTCCATCGAGGGCGCTGCTTTCAGGGCATCCCGATACTGCTTTTTATCCGCAGAGCCCTCCACAGCCAGCTCTGCCAACGCCTTTGCCTGCGCAGTGCTCATGAAGAACAGTGCCTTGGTGCCCTTATCGTCGCTCTTGATGCCCGCATTCTCCAGCGCTTTTTTTGCCAGCTTGTCCGCATCCAGTTCCGGGGCCAGTGCAAGGATCTGCGCCTTCACCAGTTCTGCGGCCTTTTTAGTGCGCTTGCCCACGTCCAGCTGAGCATTCTCCGCAAAGGCCGCACGCATGGCGTGCTTCCATGCCTGTGAGGACACCCGGGCGCGGAGCACACCGCCGTACACTGCCGTTTTTGGGCTGCCGGTATCGTCCCGGTTGATGCAGCTGGGCGGGACGGTCTGCAAAATGTGGAAATCAACATACAGGCGCTTATTCATGATCAATTCTCCTTTTCTTTCTCATCCGGTGCAGGCTTCGGGTCGCGGTACAGGTCCTGTCCCCACCGCAGACGGACGTTGGCGGGGATCTGCGCATACCGCGGGTCGGCGCATTGCAATTCATACAAGTCTGCCGCAAGCTGCGGATAGTCCAGCGGGATGCCGCCATCCTTTGCCGCACTCAACAGCTGGATCATGCCCCGCAGATGGTGGCTGATCTCGGTAATTTCTTCTGCGGTGGCCAGCGCGTTGAACCGCCGGAGCACACCGGCCTCGGTCCAGTCCTGTCCGGCACTGTTCCGCTCTGCCAGCTGCCGCACCGCACGCCCCAGCGTGTTGCCGGGGCAGTTCATAAGGCGGTCATTCCCCTGCTGATGCATAGCATACAGGGTCAGGGCAAGGTAGACCGCCCACTCTGCCGCCGAGGGAGCACTGCGGCCCTGAAAGCTTTCCGGCATTCCCAGCAAAAAACTTCCCCACAGTTCCGGCAGCTCGCCGGGTGCGTGGCCGATGCCCCGACGCAGCTTTGCCAGCTCTGCCCGCCGCTGGTTGTCCGGCAGAGCCTGAAGCCTGTGCAGCCGCTGCGCCGCATATAGTTTGACGTCCTGTGTTTTCATACAATTTCCCCTTTATGGTTCTGTTTTGGGATAGATCTCCCAAAGCCTTGTGCGGAAACGATTATAGGCCTTTGGCGAGGTATACAGGATGGTGCGCTCGGTCTTTTTATCCTTATCCACCACAATGCGGTGTCCCTTCAGGGCGGCATTTCCGGCCTCCATCACCATCTGTTTTCCCAGCTTTTCCGCGATGTTTCGCGCCTGCGCCTGCCAGCGCAGCGCTGCCTCATCCGGGTCGTCCTGCTCCGGGTCGATCGCCTGCAGCCACTGCCGAAAAGGCTGATCCACTGCAAAGTAGAATTGTGCACGGGCGTCCTCCGTTACCTTTTGCTTATCCTTGAACCCTTTCACTTTATTGTAGTCCAATCCCCCGGCAAGCTTCAGTTCCACGCACAGTGTGCCAATGTTTTTGGCAGTTTCTTCACAGCGCTGTACTTCCCGGCTTATCCGCACCGTCCATTTTCGGCCAAGATCGTTTAACGTTGCAAGTTGCATTTCCAACTGGTCAGTATACACATCCTTAACAGATGCTCCCTGATCGTCATATCGTATTCCGACCACACTAATCACGATTTGTTCTTTTTTGCTCAGGATTCGCAGACTTTGCAGCTTTTGATTCCATATCAGAACACCCGGTTTACGGCCCTCCGGGTCTAGCATGGCGGGAAGTTCTCGCCACAGCTGCTTTCCCATCTCATGCTGTTGCGGTTCATAGGTCACCTTTTCATTTTCCTTCGATGTTCTGCGCCAAAGAGTCATTTGCTCGCCAAACGCATTTTCGCTGTCCCAATAGTCTCCGCCCAACACCTCATACCCGACTACACCGGGCATTTCTTCTGAGCGTATCAGCAAAATGCGTCTGGATTGCAGGGTCAAAAGTTCTGCCTGATTTTTCGGCATCACGATCTCAACGCTCTGTTCCGTTCTGGCGTGCTCCCGCTCCCAGCAAGGCAGTTGCTTTTCCCGTAGAGCATCCTGCTCTGTCGAAAACGCCATATTCCGCAGCAGCGTTTCGTACAGATTTTTCCCCTTAACAGCCACAAACCCAATCTGCCCCAGCCAACCAACACCATGCCTTGGCTTATTGCCAGCCTTCGGGCGGCCGCCGCGTTCATCGTATCCATTTTGATAAATCAGCCATCGAGCTGCCTGTGCATAGGTGAGTACCGCACATTCTGCTTTTGAAATGTTCTGAAATAACGGCGTTTTATTACCGCTTTCAGCTCGTTCCCCGTTCAACTTTTTTCCGTCAAACTCAATGCCATTGCTAAGGGTCGGCACCTGCCAGAAGGGGTGTGTCGGGTGGAACAGCCAGAAGCGGTCCTTCCACTGCTCCAGGTAGTCCCGGACAGGCTCTGCCGGGAAATGCCCAAGCTGCCACAGCTCGCTCCAGCGCTCCAGTGCATCATCGCTCTGTGCCAGCGGTTGGGGTTTTCCCTTTGCATCCACCCGGGAGAACACGGTGAACAGCACCGCCAGCAACAGCCGCAGCACGGCGGCGTTCTGGGTGGGCATCTCGCCCGCAAGGTCCACATAATCCTGCGCCGACACCAGCGCCTCGGTCAGGGACACCTCCCGCACCGTGTTGTCCCGCAGCCGCACCCGTATCCACGGTTCGGTCAGCAGGTTGAATTCAATTTCCTTCATCCGTCTCCTCCTTTTGGTAATATAAGCCGTTTTCACGGTCATAACAAAGTTCCATGCCCGCAAGCCGGGCAGTCAGGTTTTCATCCAGCAGCAGGATCAGTTCTCCGTGCAGCAGCGGCGACAGCTGCCACGCCGCAAGGCGGCTGCGGTTATCCGCTTCCAACTCCCGGATGACCCTATCCACCTTCCACGCTTTGCCGAACACCGCCGGGAGCCGCAGCTTCTGCCGGGCAATCTTCAGTGCCGTTTCCGGCGGGGGCGGGCTGTCAGCAGCTACGGCGCTGCCACCCTCCTGCCACGGCAGAAAGTGGATGCTGCCGTCTGCCCGACACTGCATTATAAGCACCTCTACCGAGGGGTCGCCGTCCCGCACTGCTGCCCGCGCTGCCGGGTCGGAGCGGGCACCCTCGTTCTGCATCCAGTCGTCCAGCGTATTCAACTGCGCCAGCCGGTGCGTTTCCGGCTGCGGCACAAGGTACGCCTCGGCGCGCGCTTTCTTTTTCTCCTGCGTCTGCTCATATACGCAGCGCATTTCCTCCCCCTGCGCTCCACCGGGAGCTTCCCGCTCCCAGCCGTAGACCTGCTGCACCAGCGGAGAGATTTCCTCCGGCAGCCGGATGCTCCGGGGCAGAAACTTCCGGGTGCGCCAGAGCAGCCACTGTCCATATACCGCCTCGCTGCCCGCATCAAAGGCATCTTCCCCGGTGTCCAGCACCGCGCAGCAGGCCTGCTGTAATGGGGCGGGGCGGCTGCGGCGGTGACGGTGCAACCGTCCGATGCGCTGCAACAGCAGATCCATGGGGCAAAGCTCTGTAACAAGAACGTCCAGATCAATGTCCAGCGACTGCTCCATCACCTGCGTGCCCACCACGATCAGGTCGTTCCGGCGCTCCGGTTCAGAGCCCTTGCCAATGCGTGCCATCAGCTGGTTTTCCCGCGCTGCGCGGTCCGGCATCAGGAACTGCGCATGGAACAGCTGCACCTCTTTGTCCGGCAGGCTTTCCCGCAGCAGCTGCGCGATCTTCTGCGCTTTTTTGACCGTGTTGACGATCACTCCCGCGCAGCCGCCCTCTGCCAGCTTCCGGCGCAGCAGCGCGGGCAGCTCCGGCTCTATGAGCGTGGTCAGCTGCACCGTTTTACCGGGTGCGTCTGGTGGGATGGCCGTCTGCTTTACCTCTGCGCCGTCCGTCCATGTCAGCAGCGGATAGCCGCAGCTGGTTTTCCATGGGGCGTCCGGGACAGCCTTTTTCTGCTGGTAAGCCTCGACCAGTTCCGCGCGCCGCCGGGCAGGCAGGGTGGCTGACAGCAGGATGACCGGCACCTTGTACCAGCCCAGCCATTCCAGTGCCCGGTCCAGGTAGCAGTTCATGTAGGTATCGTAGGCGTGGCACTCGTCAATAATTACCACCTTGCCTGCAAGCCCCAGATGCCGCAGCATAACGTGCTTCTGGGCAAGTGCCGCCAGCAGCAACTGATCCACTGTGCCAATCACAAAGTTTGCCAGCAGTGCCTGCTTGTTTCCCCGAAACCACTGGTGTACCTGCACCTGATGCGCTTCCTGCGCGTCCTCCTCCAACTGCACTCCGCGCCCCTGCAGCCGCAGATAGCACTCGTTCAGTTCTGCCATGCCGTGTGCCAGCTTTATAGCCTGCGGCAGCGTCTCCTCAGACTGTGTGTCTGCCCAGCCAAGCAGCCGGGGAAAGATGCCGTTTGCCGTGGCCTGTGTGGGCAGTCCGAAAAAGACACCACCCAGCCCGAACCGGCTGGCCATGACCTCCGCAGCGGCCAGCGCCGCCTCGGTTTTACCCACGCCCATCTGTGCTTCCAAAATCAGGATGCCCGGTTCCGCTGCGGTATCCACAGCCTCCAGAACAGCCCTCTGCACCGCATTGGGCGCAAAGCCGAACCGCACCGCAAACTCCTGCGGGTCTGCGATGCCCGGCTGTGCCTCCCACGGGAAGGGCAGCGCCAGCTTTTCCCAAGCCCTGTCCACCCGCGCCGGGTAATCCTCCATGCTGCCCAACTCCTCTACCGGGATCAGGGGAAAGTATTCCGTATTGCTGGCGATCCAGTCTGCCATGATCAGAAGTCCGGTCAGAAGCACTTCCTCCTGCGGATTCAGATCATCCAACTCCGCTGTGTCGTCAAAGCCACAGTCCTGCAAAACAGTCATGAGCAATTCTGTCCAGAAGTCCTCCCAGACCTTTTTCTGTCCCTTGGGGTAGTAGTTGCTCTCCCAACCCTCTAACTGATCATCGACCGCCGCGCAGCTCTGTGGCTTGCCGTGGTGCGCCCCCACAATGGAGGCGATCCCGCCGGGGCAGTCATCCCACAGCAGGACTGCCTCGCCCGCCCGGGCATGCGGCGACTCCCGGCGGTTCTGTTCAGGACAGTCCAGCGGCGTCAACGTTTCCAGCCGCTGCCGCGCCTCCGGCAGGGTGCGCAGGATATTTGCCTGAAAGGCTACCGTAGCCTTGCCTATATCATGGATTCCACCCAAAAACCGGGCATGCGCGAGCAACGCTTCCTCGCACTCAAAGCCCCTGGCCCGTTTTACGCTTTCGGGGAGCCACTGCCGGACTAGCCGCTCCATGATGCCCGCCGTATCCCACAGATGCATCCAGAGCGGCAGCCACAGGCTGGTATTTTCTGGGTCCGTTTTACCGGCCAAAAACCTTGTTTTATTCAACGTCCTTCGCATTTTTGCTCCTTTTCCGGTGTGTGCCTTCCATGTACCGAGCATAACAGATAATGTGTACTATAATCCGTACTTTTTGTATTTTATCTCCGCAAATGAAAAAAGCGGCACACCGGGTCGTGCCTCATCAAAACGAAAGTGTCCTCGCAAGGTAAAGAAACATGCTATTTATAGCCCGGTTCCGTTTTCTGTTTCAAAGATACGCTTCTGCCCTTCTGCTGTCAATGACTCTGCGCCAATTCATCAAAGCTACAAAAAAATGATTTCTTTTTTGTATAAAAAACCGCCCCGGCTTCCATTGCGGAAACCGGGGCGGTTCGTTTGTTTTATTGGTGCTTTTTCAAGCGCTCACGCAATCACTTGCGGGGATTCTTGATAGCAGCCTGAGCGGGTGCCAAAATTACAGAGCGTTGGGGAAGAATGATAATACGTTTTTATCTTCGCGCAAATCCTACTCCAGAAATATTTCCTGTTCGATCGTGACTCCGTATTGCAAAATCTTATCCTTTCTATGCAAAAAAGCTGCCGCACCGGAAAAACCGGCGCGGCAACTCTTTTTGCAGGAACCTGTACCGGCGCTACGGGACGCACCAGCCGCAGGAACACACTTATTTACCAAAGACGGCAACGTAGTCCTTCTGGAACTTTTCAATGCCGGCATCAGTCAGAGGGTGGTGGATCATCTGCTCCAGCACCTTATATGGCACGGTGGCAATGTGTGCACCGGCCAGTGCGCAGTCCGTGATGTGGATAGGATTGCGCACCGAGGCAGCGATGATCTCGGTATGGATGTCGGGGTAATTGCCGAACATCTCTGCAATGGTCTGAATCAGGTCGATGCCGGGCTGGCCGATATCGTCCAGACGCCCCAGAAAGGGGCTGACATAGGCAGCACCGGCACGGGCAGCCAGCAGCGCCTGATTTGCGCTGAAGATCAGGGTGCAGTTGGTGGGAATGCCCTCGCTGCTCAGCACCTTGATGGCCTTCAGACCCTCTGCCGTCATGGGAATCTTCACTACCATGTGCGCAGGATCCAGTGCGTAGATAGCACGGCCTTCCTCGATCATCCCTGCAGCGTCCAGCGTAGTGGCCTTGACCTCGCCGGAGATGGGGCCATCCACAATGGAGGTGATTTCCTTCAGGGTCTCGGCGTAATCACGGCCTTCCTTGGCGATCAGGCTGGGGTTGGTGGTGACACCGGCAATGATGCCCATATCGTTTGCTTTGCGGATCTCGTCCACGTTGGCCGTATCAATGTAGAATTTCATACCTGTATTCCCCTTTTTTCAGCAGACGCTCACTTCAGCAGCGCCTCGGCATGGGCTGCAATGTTCTCGGCGGTCAAACCGTACTCCTTGAACAGATCGGCGGGCGAGCCGCTCTGACCAAAACGATCCATAATGCCCACGCGGTCAAACTTGCAGCTGCACTTACCGGCAATGGTCTCGGCGGTCACACCGCCCAGACCGCCGATGATGCTGTGCTCCTCGGCAGTAACAACAGCCTTGCACTTATTGGCATAGGCCAGTGCAGTCTCGGTATCAAAGGGTTTGATGGTGTGGAAGTTGACAACAGCGGTGCTGATGCCCTTGGCCTCCAGCGCATCCGCTGCCTTCAAAGCTTCCGGGATCATCAGTCCGGTGGCAAAGATCGCCACATCAGAGCCATCCTTCATCACGTTGGCCTTGCCGGGGATAAAGGGGGTGTCCTCCTCGGTGTACACATCGGACACCGGACGTGCCACGCGGATGTACACAGGACCCTTGATGTCGATTGCTGCCTTAACCGCCTTACGGGTCTCAATGGGGTCGCAGGGTACCAGAATGGTCATGTTGGGCACAACGCGCATCAGGGCAATGTCTTCCACGGTCTGATGGCTGCCGCCGTCCTCGCCCACGCACAATCCGCTGTGGCTGCACGCCACCTTGACGTTGGCGTTGACGTAGGCAATGCTGTTGCGGATCTGCTCGTAGGCGCGGCCGGTACCAAACAGTGCAAAAGTGCTGATGAAGGGGATCAAACCGCTGTGTGCCATGCCTGCTGCAGCACAGGTCATGTTGGCTTCGGCAATGCCGAAGTTGAAGAACCGCTCGGGATACTTCTCGGCAAAGATGTTGGTCATGGTAGCGTGTGCAAGGTCTGCATCACAGACGACGACCTTCTCATTCAGACCACCGATATCACGCAATGCCTCGCCGTAGGCGACGCGCATAGATTTACTTTCAGCCATCTACTTCTACCCCCAGTTCTTTCATAGCCTTGATGTACTCTTCCTTATTGGGTGCCTTGCCGTGCCAGCCGACCACGTTTTCCATAAAGGAAACGCCCTTGCCCTTCACGGTCTCGCAGCAGATGAAACGGGGCTTACCCGGGGTGACGGGTGCCTGAATGGCATCCACGATGGCCTGAATATCATGGCCATCCACCTTGACGGTCTCAAACCCGAAGGCGGCAAACTTGGCGCAGGGATCGCCCACCGGCATGACCTGATCGTTGGTGCCGTCGATCTGCAGCCCATTGTGATCCAGCAGAACCACAAAATTGTCCAGACCGTACTTCACAGCGCTCTCGGCTGCCTCCCACACCTGACCTTCCTGGATCTCGCCATCGCCCAGAATGGCGTATACCCGGTAGTCCTTGTGCAGGTATTTGGCTGCCATAGCCAAACCGCCTGCCACGCTGACGCCCTGTCCCAGAGATCCGGTGTTCACATCAATGCCCGGCGTCTTGTTGCAGTCGGGATGGCCCTGCAGGTGGCTGTGCAGCTTGCGCAGGGTCCACAGATCCTCCCGGGGGAAGAAACCCAGATCTGCCAGAATGGCGTACTGTGCCGGGCAGCCGTGACCCTTGCTCAGCACAATGCGGTCACGATCCTCCCACTTGGGGTTCTTGGGGTCCACATGGGCAGTGTTATAGTAGATAGCCATGAGCATCTCCACCAGAGACAGTGATCCGCCCGGGTGGCCGGACTGGCACAGATACAGCATCTTGATAATGTCTGCGCGCAGCTGCTTTGCTTTTTCCTGTTGCATAGCAAGTTCCATAATATGTATCCCTCTCAATCAGATTTGAAGATGTACGTTTTTACGCAGCCGTTGCACCCAGCAGCATATCCGGCAGGAAGGTAACGACCTGCGGGAAGATACAGGTGACAGCCAGCGTGATCAACAACGGAACCAGGAAGGGCAGGATCGACTTGTAAATGCGTTCCAGCTTGATCTTGTTCACGTCCGAAATGACAAACAGGCACACGCCGAAGGGAGGAGTGACCTGACCGATCATCAGGTTCAGCACCACCACAACGCCGAAGTACACCAGATTGTAGCCCATGGTGTCGGCGATGGGCAGCAGCACGGGCAGCATCAGGGTCAGGATAGCGCCGGGCTCCATGACCATGCCAAGGATCAGCAGGATGATGTTGATAATGAACATGACAACCGCCGGGTTGGAGGAAACACCGGTGATGGTGTTTGCGATGAGGGCGGAGATGCCCTCCTTGGCCATGACGTAGGTAAACAGGGTGGAAGTACCGATGATGAACAGTGTGTTTGCAGAGGAGATGGCACTTTCCTTCAGGCACTGCAGGAAGGTTTTGAGATCCATGCTCTTATAGACCAGCACAGAGATGATCAGCGCATAGATGGTTGCCACTGCAGAGGCCTCGGTGGGGGTGAACCAGCCCAGCGTAAAGCCTGCCAGAATGATCACGGGGGTGATGCAGGCGGGCAGCGCATGAACAAACTGCCATGCCAGATTGCGCAGGTTGAAAGCGGTGCGCTCGTAGCCGCGCTTGACAGCGTAGATGTAGATGAGCACCATCATCAGCACTGCCATGACCAGCGCCGGGATCACACCGCCCATAAACAGCTTGGACACACTGACCGAGGCCGACGCGCCGTATATGATCAGCGGGATCGAGGGCGGGAAGATGGGGCCGATGACTGAGGAGGCAGCAGTAACGGCAGCGGAGAAATCATCGTCGTAGCCGTGGTCACGCATGGCCTTGATCTCGATAGCGCCCAGACCGCCGGCGTCGGCAGAAGCAGATCCGGACATACCGGCAAAGATGACCGAGGCCAGCACGTTGGCGTGACCCAGACCACCGGGAATCCAGCCCACCAGCTCGCGGGCGGTGCCGAACAGCTCGTCGGTGATCTTACCGGCGTTCATCAGGTTGCCCGCCAGAATGAACAGCGGAATAGCGATGAGCAGCCAGCTGTCAATACCGGAAACCATCTTTTGACCGATGACCACCAGCGGGTAGCCCAGAGACAGGCAGCCCAGCACGGCAGAGAAGCCGATGGACACCGAGATGGGAATGCCAATGATCAGAAATGCAACGAATGCAAGCAAGAAGAGGATCATGCGGCCTTCCCTCCTTTCTTAGCGGCAATGTGGCCGACCAGCATCTCAAGGCTCTTCAGCGCAATGAACGCACCGGCAATCGCCATAGGGATGTATTGGATGGTATAGTGAACATTGGGCATGGTGGCATAGGTGCGGGAGGCCACAAATCGGTACTGTGCATTGAAGGCCACGATCATCACGACGCCCAGACCCAGACCTATCAAATCGGTGATGTACCACACGATCTCGGCAGCAACACCATGCAGGCGGGTGACAAGGAAATCCAGCCGGATCAGACCGGACTTGTTGTACAGGGGGATGATGCCGATAAATGCCATCCACAAAAACAGAATGCCGCACAGCTCGGTGGTGGGCAGCCAGCTTTGGTTCAAAAAGTTGCGGCGGCACAGCTCGGTCACGATCAGTCCAACCAAGCCAAGGATCATTGCCATAATGATCCACTCAGCCACCTTGGAAATGGTGTCTGTGATCTTTGTCAAAACTTTCATGTTGCCATTCCTTTTTTAAAAAAGGCGCAGGCCCATCCGAAAATCGGCCTGCGCCGCTGCAAATACAACGAGCTTCGGGAGATTCCCGTCTTACTTATTGCCGTAGTTGTAGATGGTATCGACCAGGCTCTGATCATACCATGCCTCGCTGGCATAACGGGTGTAGTATGCGGGGATGTCCAGCTTCTTCTTGAAGGAGTCGATGTCCGGGTTATCGCAGAACTGCACGCCGCCCTCTTCCATGGTCTTGCGGGCAGTCACGTTATCCTCAGCGATGCAGTCAAAGCTGAACTGTGCAGCCTCCTTTGCCTTCTCGCGCAGCACATTCTGGGTGGTCTCGTTCAGCTTATCCCAAGCGATCTTGTTGGCAGCCATGGTGCAGCCCATCCACATATAATTGATAAAGCTGAAGTAGCCGATATCGTCCCAAGTAGCATTTGCTACTTCGTGGTAGGTGGCGTTGTCCTGTGCCTGTGCGGTGCCATTGCTCAAGGCGGTAGTCAATTCGGTCAGAGCCAGTGCCACAGGGGTAGCGCCCAGCGTGCTCCAGCAGTCGGTGTACATCTGGCTCTGGGGCACGCGGATCTTCAAGCCGATCACATCGTCGGCCTTCTCGATCTGACCCCAGCTCTTGACGGTGGAAACATGACGCATACCGTTGTCGCCCTCAGCCAGATAGACCAGATCGTAATCACCGAAGTCGGCAAAGATCTGCTCACCGATGTCGGTGCTGTTCAGCACCTCGTTGGCTTCCTCGGCGCTGGTGAACAGGAAGGGCAGATCCATGACCTTGGCTTTGTCGTAGAAGGAAGTAAAGCCGGAAGTACCTGCAAAGATCAGATCAATGGTGCCCATACGGGTGGACTCGATCGCCTCGGCATCGTTGCCCAGCGTGCCGCCGTACTGTACATCGCACTTGACTGCGCCGCCGGTAGCCTCTTCGATCAGCTCACCGTACTTGATGATGGTCTTGGTGGGCACGCTGTTTTCGCCGCCGGGGCTGTACAGGGTCAGGGTAGTGTTGGTAAAACCGGCATCGCTGCCGCCTGCAGAAGCTGCGGTGGAGCTGGCGGTGCTGGTGGTAGTGCTTGCGGAAGAGCCGCCGCAAGCGGCCAGACCCAAAGCTGCTGCGCCGATACCGGCGACCTTCAGAAAGCTGCGGCGAGAGATCTTTTTCATAACAGTGTCCTCCTGTTTTCTTGGGCAGAAGCATTTTTCGTGCAACTGCTTCTGCCGAATCGTTTGATTGACGAGAAGTCCGACGTTGTAGGATTGTAGGACAATCCATATCTGTGTTTATAGAATACCCTACTTTGCAAAGAATTTCAATTTCCAGAATTACCTAAAAATATATCATTTTTTTATCTCTTTGCACAAAAACTTGTATCCATGTTGCAAAACCTGCACAGATGTAGCAATTTTTCGTCTCAAAAGCGGCAAAACATGTTGCACTGTTCTACAATTTTGCAAAAAAGCACCAGCAGCCGCTCCCCCGCTTTCCAAAGAAGCGGAGCAGCGCCCTGCAGGTGCCTGCGTATGCTTTTTTTACGGGCTGTGCCCTTTTTTCCTCTTATAAGGAGACGTTTCCGTCCCTGGTCATGCTGATCAGATCCTGTGCCACCAGCTCCAGATGGCTGTGCATATAATGCTCGGCGGCATCAGCATCCCCTGCCTGCAGAGCCGCCAGAATTTTGGCGTGGGGCATAATGGCGTTCAAGGCGTTCTGGTTGTGCTGGAAGGTGCGCTGCCGGAAGTTTTTAATGCGCTCACAGGTCTGATGGTTGATCTTGATCAACAGTTGGTTCCGACTGGCTTTGACGATGCTGGTGTGGAATTTTTCGTCATACTTTGCAATGGTGGCAGCATCCTGTTTTTCCACTGCTTCGACAAATTTTTGATGGATGTGTTGCAGTTCCAACAGATCCTCGGGCTGGCTGCGCTCTGCCATCAGGCGGGCAGCCAGCGGCTCCAGTGCGTTGCGCACCTGCACGCAATCCAAAAGCTCCATTTCGTTGGCTCTGAACCACTGCACTGTCTGCTCTGTGCCCGCCTCCTTATCACTTGCCACAAAGGCTCCGCGCCCGGGGCGGATCTCCACAAGCCCCTTTGCCTCCAACAAGCGGAATGCTTCCCGCACGGTGCCGCGACCCACTCCCAGCTGCTTGCTCAGGGTCATCTCCGCAGGGAGCTTGGTATCCACTGCATAGGTACCGTCCACAATACGGTCTGCAATGACCTGCTCCACCTGCTGCACGATAGACACCCGCTTCAGACTGTTCAGTTCTGTTGCCGGTTCTGCCATAAGGACCAGCCTCCTCCTCTTTAATAATACGCAATAGGATATTTTTTGGTACAAAAACAGCCCCCGTAGCAGGGATGTGCAAAGCTGCGCTCCTGTCTTTCTTAGAACAATTATAGCGCGGTCTATTGTATGATGTCAAACACTTTTTGAAAAAACCGGTTGTTTTTTGAGCAAAGAGCTTTAATTGCCGTATTCCACCTGAAATTTGTGAATGAAACACGAAAATTCTTTCATAGTTTGAAAATACCTGTTGACATTTCCATGCGCAGTGTGTATGATAAAGGCAAGATGGATTGTAGGACATCATACAATCAAAAACACTGTCATGAATAGTCTGCATAAAGGAGATATCGTTATGAAGATCGCGCTTATCAACGAAAACAGTCAGGCCGCCAAGAATGGCATCATCGAAGCCGCCCTGAAGAAGGTGGTGGAGCCCATGGGCCACGAGGTGGTCAACTACGGCATGTACGCCGCCGATGACGCTGCACAGCTGACCTATGTGCAGTGCGGCATTCTGGCTGCCATCCTGCTGAACAGCGGCGCTGCGGACTACGTCGTTACCGGCTGCGGCACCGGCGAGGGTGCAATGCTGGCACTGAACAGCTTCCCCGGCGTCATCTGCGGCCATGTGGAGGATCCCGTGGACGCCTACACCTTTGCCCATGTCAACGACGGCAACGCCGTTGCCATGCCCTTTGCCAAGGGCTTCGGCTGGGGCGGCGAGCTGAATCTCGCGTACTGCTTTGAGAAGCTGTTTGGCTTCGGCCACGGTCAGGGCTACCCCAAGGAGCGCGTTGTGCCCGAGCAGCGCAACAAGAAGATCCTGGACGGCGTGCGCGCTGCCACCTTCAAGCCCCTGATCGAGTGCCTGAAGAGCATCGATCAGGATCTGCTGAAGGGCGCTGTGGCCGGTGCAAAGTTCTCTGAGCTGTTCTTCGCCTCCTGCAAGGACGAGGAACTGGCCGCTTACGTCAAGACCCTGCTGTAACTTACCGCACCTGCACGACAAGAAGTTCCGGCAGTACCTCCCTATTTATCATTTTCCCACACAGGGGTCGGTCTGACCCGGTCCCGGAAAAACCGTCAGCGCACGAGAGAAACTTCTCTTGCGGTGACGGTTTTCTTTTTGTCGGCATTGCCGCCCATGGCAAGGCGGCGACGCATGAGTCGTGTTCACTTTTCCGGCAATACCGCATTTTCAACTGGCGCAAACTGAAGGACGGAACGCCGGTCTTTGGCTACCAGTGCAATATGCGAACCGTCAACCCGACCCGTTCCTTCGTTCTGGAGCACAACATGACCCAGCAGCTCAGTTGCGACGCCATTTCCATCCCGGAGTGGAAGCTGGAACTGATGGCGAAGAAGATATTTGAAAAGGTCTGGGGCAATCAGAATAAAGCCATCCTTCGTGCCTGCAAGATGATTGAAAGCTGTCAGAACGGAAAAGCCGCCACACGAATGTCTGCTGCACCGATTCAGGGCCAGATCGAAAAAATCAAAAAACGCAAGCTGAACTACGCTGCCATGCGTGCAGACGGCGAACTGCCACGGGAAGAATATCAAGCCCTTTGCAAACAGGCAGATGACGAGATTGTCCGCTTGGAGCAGGAACTGAAAGCCCTCTCCCCTGCGCCCGAACCGCAGACGGTTTCCTCGGACATGAAAGTAATCTACGATTTTCTCTCTCAGAAGGTCGATGTGCACGGTGCCCGTCTTGCTCCCGAATTGATTGAGCAGTTCGTTGAAGTGGTCACCCCCTTTGCCGATTACGCCTACCGCTGGAAGCTGAACACCGGCTGCAAGAAGTCCAAAGAGGAGCGCACTGATCTGATGGCTGTATCGGAAAAGCCCATCCTTACCTTCACCATCGACTTTGAAACCGCCAAGCGTTACCGGGAAGCCAACAAGATGCCCCACCAGTTCCGCCGTGCAGCGTGGACCGACCTGACTGTGGAGGTGTATCTGTGATGCTTCTGGGAAGCAGCTCTATGTTAAACGCAATTCATCTCATACATGAGCGAACAAATAAAGCCCACCGCCAAAATTGACGGTGAGCCTTATTTTACGCTTGATTTTTAACGATAATTCGCTATAAGGTCCTTATGCTCTCGGGTTTTTAATAGCAGCCTGAGCGGCAGCCAAAATTGCAGAGCGTTCACGGCAACGGTGTGCTTTTCTTTTAGCACGCTGTATCTCCAAAGAACGGCTTCACTGTACTAAGAGAAACTCCGTTCCGCTTTGCCTTTTCCTGCTCATAGGTCACACGAGTAGCTTCTTCAATAAAAGCTCTGACTTCCGGAGTTGCTGTTGACCATGTGACATTAAAGCGTCTGCAAATTTGATAAAATGTGCGATAAAATGCATCACGCTCTGCATCACGCTGAAAATATTCTTTTGCACTCATCAAACACACCTCATTTCAAGTAAGTTACAAAGATGTTCATTGCTGCCTCACCAGAGAGTTCATAACGCGGTGCTCCGCCAAAACTCGGCAATGGACAAGCTCCATAGTCCCGGACATAATGCTCTGCCAGCTCCGGAACCTTTGCCTCGAACGTGACCGTCCCGCCGCATTCATGGTCAATCGACAGCTTGATTCCGTACGCAATCAACACCCGGCCAATGCCCTGATACTTTTTAGAATGCCCGACAATTGTCGGATTGCTTTCCGGCTGGCTCTCAATGTAGGTAATGTGAACCATCACGTCATTTTCCAATATTTCGTATGCAGCCAGCGCAACTAATTCGCCATCACTCGTCTTTAAGGCATACTTTTCAAAGGCATCATCCTGAATATAATCTGACAACCAGCTTGTTTGCCAGACGGGTTCTTTTTCAGTCTGTACCGCGTCAGACTTTTTCATGCGCACGATTTTCACACTGATATTCTGACTGCCGTCTGTTTTTATGATAAATGGTACAAACCTTGCCATATAGACCCCTTTTCAAGCTGAAGTGTCGTTCTCCTTATTATTATACTCATCCATTCGTAATTTTTCAAGCTACACAAAAAGCCCCTCGGCCTTCCATTACAGAAAGCGATGGGCTTGATTTGCTTTTGAACTGTTTTATCTCGTTGGAAAGATTTTATCTTCTCAGGTTTTTGATTGCAGTTCGGATAGCTGTCAAAATTGCTGATCCTTCAAAATCAATCCAGTTCTTCTCCATTGGTTTTAATCACATGCTGATACCAGTAAAATGATTTTTTACGGGAACGCTTCAATGTGCCATGGCCTTTGTCGTCCATATCCACATAGATCATACCATAGCGCTTTGCCATTTCGCCGGTGCCTGCCGAAACGATATCAATGCATCCCCAGGGCGTATAGCCCATTACCGGCACATGGTCCTTTTCAATGGCTTCCTTGATGGCACGGATATGGCCGCGCAGGTAGTCGATGCGGTAGTCGTCCTCAATGGTACCGTCCGCATTGACCGTATCCTTTGCACCCATGCCGTTCTCTACAATAAACAGCGGCTTCTGGTAACGGTCGTACAGCTCGTTCAGCACATAGCGCAAGCCGTCCGGGTCGATGGGCCAGCCCCATGCCGTGGTTTGCAGGTAGGGGTTGGGCGCGCCTTGCTGGCCGCCGGTGGTCGTGGTGTTGGCCGAGAAGCGGTCAAACACGGTGGTTCGGTAATAGGAAAAGGCTAGGAAATCCGAGGGATACGCTTTTAAAATTTCTGCATCCCCCTGCTCCATTTTTAACGTAAAGCCATATTCGTCAAAAATCGACTGTGCATAGTTGGGATACTCACCATGGAACAATACATCCGAAAACAGCAGCGCCTTGCGCCGGAACGCATAGGCTCCAAACACATCTTCCGGGTGGCAGGTGGCCGGATAAATGCCGGACAGCGCCAGCATCGCGCCCATCTGGAAATCCGGGTTGATGATCTTTGCCGCTTTGTTTGCCAATGCCGAAGCTACCATCAAATGATGCAGTGCCTGGAATTTCAGCCCTGCCTCTGCATCCGGCGTTTCGCCCTGATTATACGATTTTTTGCTTCCGGCCTCCGATGCTGCATCGTTGGAAAGGCCCAGTGTCCAGTAACCACCCAGCACGTTCACCTCGTTCACGGTGACCCAGTATTTGACCTTATTGCGGTAACGCTGGAACACTGTGCTGGCATAGCGCAGATAGAAATCGATCAGCTTCCGGTTTGCCCAGCCGCCATAGGCCGTGGCTAGGTGCACCGGCATATCAAAGTGCAGGATGGTGACCAGCGGCTCAATGCCATGAGTCAGCATTTCGTCAAACACTTTATCGTAGAATGCAAGGCCTGCCTCGTTGGGCTGTTGGTCGTCTCCGTTCGGGAAGATTCGTGTCCAGGAAATGGAGAGCCGCAGCACCTTGAAACCCATTTCTGCAAACAGAGCAATGTCTTCTTTGTAGTGGTGGTAGAAGTCGGTGGCCACATGGCTGGGATAGTAATAGTCATCCTTCAGGATGCCCTGTGCACCCGCCGGGATGCATTCGCCCAGCCCGATCGTTCCCTCACGTCCATCCGGGAAACGGTAGAAGATCCGGCGCGGCTGTTCCTTGTTGCCATCGGTAATAAGATCCGCGACTGCAAGGCCTTTTCCGTCCTCCGCGTAGCCACCCTCATACTGGTTGGCTGCTGTGGCACCGCCCCAGAGAAAATTCTGCGGAAATCCCATTTCGTTCTCCTTTGCTTACTGCTCTTTCTGTGCTTCTTTTTCCGCCATGCGGTTGGACATCAGCACGAACGGGATGTAGGTCAGGGTGCCCACGATCAGGATCACCAGCTGCACAATGGCACCATGCCAGCCATAGGAAATGGTAGCATTGATGAACAGTGGCAGACCGAACGGTGCGTCCACGATGCTGCAGGAGATGAAGCCGATCTTAATGGCAAACAGACCGATAGCAGCTGCAATGCCGGAGTTCAGGATAAAGGGAATGGCGAACACAGGGTTCAGTACCAGCGGCAGGCCAAAGACCATCGGCTCGCCAATGCCGCAGATGCCGGGCAGCAGCGAAAGCTTTGCAATGGCACGGTGATCTTCACGCTTGGAGAACATCAGGATGGCAAAGATCAGGCTCAGGGTCAGGCCAGCGCCGCCCACAACAACAAACACCGTCCAGAAGCCACGGGTCAACGGATAGGCAGGAGTCAGGCCAGCCTGCACGGCAGCAATGTTTTCGGCCAGACCGGCAGCGGAGATGGGACTGCGGATGGGCTCCACCACCAGACCGCCATGGATGCCCAGGAACCAGAACAGCTGGCAGAACACAGCCATGATGATCACGCCTGCGGTGCTCTGCACAGCAGCCGACAGCGGAGCCTGCACAACGGCGTAGATGAACTCGTTGATATAAGAGCCGGTGGCCAGCTGGAACAGGGTGCCAAAAACAGAGCTGAACACGATGATGACGAATACCGGAATCAGGATGTTAAAGGAGTTTGCAATGCCTGCCGGAACAGATGCCGGCATTTTGATCTTGATCTTTTCAATACTGGTGAGCCAATGGAACAGGTTGGTGATGAGCACAGCCACCAGCATACCCACGAACAGGCCCTGTGCACCCAGAACGCCGCCGCTCAGGCCACTGGCCTTGCCGGTCGCTTCCTGAATGGTCACTGTGATGGTGTTGGGCACCATGGCGAAATAGCAGATCACCGCCAGCACACCCGTAATGAACGGAGGCATCTTTTTTGCCTTTGCCAGGTTCATGGCAATGAGCAGGATGATGGGGATGGTCATGCAGGAAACGGCTGCAAAGTTCATGGCGGTGAAGGCCGGAGCCAGGTTGCTGAGGGCCGGAACCCACTTTGCCAGGCCGGTGGTCTGGCTGGCGATCAGCGCATTCAGCAACGAACCAAAAGAACCTGCAATGATAAACGGAACATAATCGGTGAATGCATCCTTGATGCTGCGCAGATACACATTGCTGTCCACAAAGTCCGCAATGTCCATCAACGTGTTTTCAAACTTGCTTGTCTTTGCCATGATTTCCTCACTTTCCTGCATACAGATCTTCGGCCTGCTTCAGCACAGCTGCACCATCGCAGCGGCCATAAGAAGGGCCATCGATCACATCCACCACAGCCTGGTCGCCCACCAGCTTGGTCACCCGCCGCAGAATGTGGCGCACCTGCGGGCCCAGCAGCAGCACATCAAAATTGCCCAGTTCGTTCTGGATCTCGCCCTGCTCCACAGCCCAGATCTTGTAATCCTTGCCATGTGCTTTTGCAGCATCCTGCATCTTTGCCACTACCAGGCTGGTGGACATTCCTGCATTGCAAGCCAACATGATCCTCATTGTTCATTTCCTCCTTTAAGTTCGTTTACGGTATCCTGTAATTCCTTCACCAATCGGTAAAGGTTTATAAATTCCTGTGCGTTGTCCTGCGCCATGGTCGCCATGGTCAGGTGATCCTGTGCGTGGACCAGAACAATGTTCAGCTCCACCGGGTTTCCGTTTGCCTCACCCTGAATCATATCCGACTGCGCCTGATGTGCCAGGTGGAACTCCTGCTGCGATTCCTTGAGCTGCTTTTGCGCTTCCTCAAAGTCGAACTCCCGTGCAGATTCCACCGCCATCAACGCCAGCGACTTTGCGTTGCCCGCATTCATGATCAGTTCAAAGGCTTTTGCGTATTTTGTCTCGTCCATATCATTCCGTCCTTTCGTTGTCCACAGCCTCAAGGCATTCTGCCAGAGTCTGGTAGCTTCGTTTTTGGATCAGCTGCCCAATACGCTGTTCATCCAGCAGCAGCCGTGCCGTTGTGGCGTAAAAATCCTGCAGCTTCTTGTTTTTCTGCCGCGATACCGACACCAGAAAAATCGCCTGCACCTCGTGCTGCTCGTCCCACTGGATGGGCGCTTTCAGGACTGCCACGCTTACAAAGGTATCCTCGGTCAGCACCTGACAGGGATGCGGCATTGCCACACGGTTTCCCATGCAGGTATGTGCCATCTTCTCCCGTTTGCACACCGCCTCGTAAAAGCCGGTTGGCAGCGGGTGGAGCTTTTCCACCTGGAAGACCAGCTTTTGCAGCGCTTCCTCTTTTGTTTGGGCTTCCAGCTCCGGGAAGAACAGCGGCTGGGGGTAATACTGCAGGATATCATGCGCTTCCTCCCGCAGAAAGCCCTTGATGGCACCGCTGCGCTTTTCGTCCAGGAGCTGCTTCACCTCACAGATGGGCACCGGCACAGGTTCCTGAATGGGCACCGTCGTAAAAACGTAGTCGATCTTTGAAAAATCCTGCCTGCCAATGCTGCGCTGGTCACAGATGGCGACCTGATCGATGCGGTCGCCGAACTGTTTCTGCATCTTGTAAGCCATCAGCCGGGCCGTACCGGCGCCCGATGCGCAGACCAGCAGCACATTTTTCTTTTCAATGTGAGAGCGCTTGCGTTCCAGTGAAAGCTGGATGGTCAGCGCAAGATAGGCGACCTCGTTGGAATCCAGAATGCAGCGGTACCGCCGCTCCAGCACGGCGCTTGCCTGCACAGCAATGGTGTACGCCAGGCTGTAACGCTGCCGGATCTCCTTCAGCAGCGGATTTTTGAGCCGCATTCCGTACTTGATGCGGATGATCAGCGGTACCAGATGGGTGCTGAGCGAAAGAATCAGCTCCAGATCATCCCGGAAGTCCATCTGGAAGATCTGGTAGATCTCTTCCAGCATTTCTGTCACAGCATCCTGCACATCGCTGTCGATCACAAAATTCTGGCTCGTCTGCTTGCTGGCCAAGTGGATCGCCAGGTAGCGCACCTCTTGTTCCGGGTAAGGTACACCGGCCAATTCAGTAATGCACTTTGCACATTTCTGCGCCAGCTCATAGCTTTCGCCTGCAGACCACGTTTGGTTTTCTTCCTCGGTCATCTGGATGTATTGGCCCGATCGGATGCGCTGGATCGCCACTGCAACATGAACCACCAGACTGTTCAGCCCCACATCCGTGATGTGATAGTTTTCCTGTTCCAGAAGTTCCACCAGCATCTGTGCAAGTTCGTATTCCTGCGCGTTTTCTTCCAGTGCTGTGTGCTCCATGCCAGGGTTCCGTTCCTGTAAATATTCGGAAAGGCACTGCCTCTTGTGGAACTCATCTCCCACCAACCGCATTCCATAGTGCGGCTTGCGTTCCAGTGTCAGCTGGAACCGATTGAAAAAATCCTCTGCCTGCCGCAGATCAGAAGTCAGCGTTTTGCGGCTTACATACAGCTTTTCGCACAGGGTCTCTACCTTTGTGTAGCAGTCGTCCTTCAGGAAATATTCGATCAGGAACCGCACCCGGCCTCTGGAATCCTGCGGAATGTTGGAATCTGCCTTCAGGAAGATGGTCTGGAACTTATCCAGGTCCTGCACTTTCAAGCGGTAGCCTTTTCCCCGCTCGTGCAGGACCTCCGCACCGTGGGTCTGCAGCTGCTCGTTCAGTTCCTGCAGCAGCCCCCGCACGGTTTTTGTGCTCAGGCTCATCTTTTGCGCGAATTCATCCACCGTTTTATATTCGTCCTGCGATATCAGGCTTAAAAGCGTTGTGAGCCGCTCGCCCAGCATTTTATCGTTTCTCCTTTCGTTTCAGATTCTCACGTTTTCCTGTGGCTTTACTGTACCATGTTCTATCCGAAAACTCCAGAACCTCTATTTCCAGCTTGTAAAAGAAAAACATTTCTCGAAATCGGAAACAATCTGCGTTTTTCACAATTTCCATTTCCTGCGATTGTGCATTCTATCCATATCTCTTTTCTGAAAACAAATCAAGCCCTCCGGCTTCCGTTACAGAGGCCAAAGGGCTTGATTTATTTTCAGGCTGTCAATTTTTCTTTTGCGCCGTTACGGCAGCCAGGGGTACAGCCGGACGGTGTAGGTCTTTGCTTCCCCCGGCTGCAGCTGTACCAGCCCCACACCGGAGTTCAGGGCGTTCACCGCACCGCTCATGGGCTCTATGCAGATAAAATCCTGCGTGCCGTCGCCATTCCACAGCACCCACTGATTGAAGGGCTCCGCCGCGTTCATGCAAAGGCCACCGATCCGGGCGGTGTGCCCGGCTGCGGTATAAAACCCACGGATCAATTTTCCGCTGCAGGCATCGCTGCCATCCCGGTAGGCCGTTTCTTCGCTGGTCAGCGGCAGCAGCCTGCCGGTGGGGATGTACCGCTCGTCCACCTCCCACCGCTGCCCGATGGGCACCGCAAAAAACGGCTTTGCGCGGAATGCAATGTGCAGGCCGAACGCCAGCGGCATGGTTTTGGGGCCCGTGTTGCAGAGGGTGAACAGGTGCTGTGTGCCCGTCTCCGTCAGGCAGTGGGTCACCGTGATGGCAAAGGGGAACGGGTAGCACTCCCCCCGGTTCTCGTAAAAGCCGGTCACGCTGGTCGCGGTCTGTTCGGTCACCCGGAACGGCATCCGGGCCAGACTGCCGTGGATGTGGTTGCCGTACACCGGCTCATTGATGGGCAGATGATACGTGGTGCCCTGAAAGGTGAAGGCTCCTCCGGCTGTCCGGTTGGGCGGCAGCAGCAGCGGCATCCCGTACACCTGCGGTTCCCGCCGGAGCTGCGTCTCTCCTTCCGGTGTGCGCAGCAGCTCGCTGCCGCTGCGGGCAAGGCGGATCAGATTCATGCCATAGGCGGGCAGAACTTCCGCCTGCCATCCAAAGCCTGCCAGACGTACCACAGAAGAAGAAACCATATCTGCTCCTTTCCAGCAAACAAAAAACGGCAGGCAGCCAAGGCTGTATCTGCCGTTTTTGCAAACTTACCAGTCGGCAACGCTGCCGTCCTCAAAGAAAAGGTGCGGCGTGTCCCAGTGCCCGTCCGACACCAGCTTTGCCATAGCCTGCTCGTCCACCTCGATGCCAAGGCCGTCCCCGGTTGGAACACGGATGCAGCCATCGCTCTCGATCACGAAGGGCTTTTTCAGGATGCCGACGCCCAGATCCTGCCGGTTCGGCATGGCCGGGTGCTCCTGCGCCAGCAGGTTCGGGATGCAGGCATCCAGCTGCAGGCAGGCCGCCAGCGAGATGGGGCCCAGCGGGTTGTGCGGGGCCACCTGCATGTAGTAGGTCTCCGCCATGGCTGCGATCTTGCGTGCCTCAAAAATGCCGCCGCAGTGGCACAGGTCCGGCTGGACTACAGACACTGCCTGCTGCTCGATCAGCCTGCGGAAGCCAAAGCGCCCGAACAGCCGCTCGCCGGCTGCAATGGGGATGGACGTGCTGCGTGCAACACGCACCATTTCTTCGGTGTTTTCCGGCAGAACAGGCTCTTCCACAAACAGCGGATAATAGGGTTCCAGCTCCTTGAGCACCCGGATGGACATGGACGAACTCACACGGCCATGAAAATCCACGGCGATGTCCACCTTGCTGCCCACACGCTGGCGTACCGCCGCAAAGCGGTCCACAATGGCGTGGAGCATTTCCAGGTTATCCAGCGGCCGGATGGGCGGGATGACCGAATATTTTACGGCAGTAAAACCTTCGGCCAGACGCTGGTCTGCAATTTTCAGCATTTCCTCCACCGGGAAATCCCCGGCGATGGCTGCAGGCTTCAGGTGGCCGTACATCCGCACCCGGTCCCGGCAGGCACCGCCCAGCATTTCGTAGATCGGCATGTGGTAATACTTGCCTTTGATGTCCCACAAAGCCTGCTCGATGCCGGAGATGGCACTCATGAACACCGGCCCTCCGCGGTAATAGGTGCCGCGGTACATCAGCTGCACCAGATGCTCGATTTTGCACGGGTCTGCACCGATCAGCACCGGGCGGTATTCTTCCACAGCGGCGGCCACGGTGTGTGCACGACCCTCCACAATGGGTTCGCCCCAGCCGCAGATGCCCTCGTCGGTGGAGATCTTCAAAAACAGCCAGCGCGGCTGCAGGTAGAACAGCTCAAGATCTGTGATCTTCAAAGCGCTCAGCCTCCTTTAGTCCACGGCAGGAAGTCCATCAAAATAATACGAGCTTGCACCCGCCGGCCGCACATTGGTCAGGGTGCCCTTGTAATGCCGTAGGTCCACCGGCTGGAAGGGATATTTTGCGCAGTTTTCCTCGTTGAGGGCAAGGCCAAGGCCCACGCCCTCCGGGATGCGGATCTTGCCATGGTCGAACACAACGTGCTCATTTGTCAGCTCCCCGCGCCAGTTGACATCGGTCAGGCAGATCTCCAGAATGCGGAAGCCCGGCGTGGATGCTGCCAGATGCAGTGTGGCCGCATTGGCCACCGGCCCGCTGGGGTTGTGCGGGGCCAGCGCCACATAATAGGGCTCTGCCATGGCTGCCATCTTTTTTACGGCCGAAATGCCGCCGCAGTGGCTCACATCCGGCTGCACGAAGTCGGCACAGCCTTTTTCTAGGAACTGCTGGAACTGGGTGACGCTGTAAATGCGCTCACCCGCCGCAATGGGCACCGGCGACTTGCGGTGCACCTCGGCCAGTGCATCCAGACTGTCCGGCGGGGTGGGTTCCTCAAAAAACATGGGGTCAAAGGGTTTCAGGGCGTTGGCAATGCGGATGCCAGTGGCCACATCAAAGCGGCCATGCCCCTCGATCAGCAGATCGACGCTGCTGCCCACAGCAGCACGCACCGCTTCCACAATCTCGATGGCATGGAAAAACTCCTGATTGTCCATGTAGAGATATGCCTTGCCAAAGGGGTCCCACTTGAGGGCCGTGACGCCCATTGCCACAGCCTTTTTGGCGGCAGCGGCAAACTCGTCCGGCTCCTTTGCACCGGCAAACCAGACGTTGGCATACATGCGCACACTGTCGCGCACCTTGCCGCCCAGCAGCTCGTACAGCGGCACCTGCAGGGCCTTGGCCTTGATGTCCCACATGGCAATGTTCAGTGCCGAAATGGCGCTTTGCAGCACCGGGCCCACACGCCAGTAGGAGTCGCGGTACAGTTCGTGGCAGATCCGTTCCACCTCACGCGGATCCTGGCCGATCAGCACCCGCTTCAGGTCTTCAATGGCACCCAGAAGGGCATGTTCCTTGTATTCCAGCGTGCCTTCGCCAATGCCGGAAATGCCTTCGTCGGTCTCAATCTTCACAAACACATAATTCGTGCGGTAGGTATAAACATTAAAGGTTTTGATATCTGTGATCTTCAAACGCAAATCACTCCCTTTATAAAACAAATTCCGTGTAGTGTGCAGGGATCAGAACACGCACCGGGTCCTGCGCCAGCAGGTCGGCAAAGGGCTGCACGGCGCAGCCAAACGTAGAAAACAGATCCCAGTGCATCGGCAGCACATACGCAGGCTGCAGGATGCGGGTCAGGCGGACCGCGTCCACAGCGTTCATGTTATTGCCTTTTCCGTTGATGGGCAGGATCAGAAGATCGACCACCGCCGGGCGCTGGGCCAGAAGAGAACGGTGGAACAGCGTATCGCCGGTATGCCAGATGAATACCCCGTCCGCTTCCAGCACAAAGCCAATGGAGCTTGGGTCGCTGTGTGCCGCCGACACCGCTGTAAAATGCATGTCTGCCAGCGTCACCTCGGTACCGGGCGTCATGAGCACGAACTCAGCCTTGCCTCCGTAGCGCTGACGCATAGCCCAGAACGCTTTTTCGGCGGCAAGCACTGTGAGCGGCCTGTGCACCTTCTCAAACAGTACATCCAGCGTGCCAAAGTCCATATGATCGGCATGACTGTGGGTGATCAGAAGAACATCCGGCGTACAAAGGAATTCCGGCTGGACAGGCACCTGCCGGTGATAGGCCGGGCCCTGCTCTTCTTCCAGCGTATTGGAAAGATAGGGGTCGATCATCACCGTGGTCCCGCCGTGGGTGATGAACAAAAAACCAGCCTGTCCCAGCCAGATGCACTTCATATGCAAGCTCCTTTGTCTGTATTCCAGTTCCGGGTCAGTCCGCGATCACGGTACCGTCCGAAAGCTTGATGCCTTCCTCTTCGTAGACGAACTGTGCAAGGCTGCCGCCGTCCACTGCCAGCTCTGCGCCGGTAATGATGCGGGCCTGCTCGTTGTCGGCCAGGAAGTAGGCTGCGTTTGCAATGTCCTGGAACTCCGCAATATCCCCCAGCGGGTTTTTGTTGTGCGGCGAGTTCTGGATCTCCGGGCGTGCATAGTACCGCGCCGTCTTGATGCCGCCGGCCACCACCGTATTGACACGGATGTGGCAGGGGCCAAGCTCCACAGCCAGGTTGCGGGCTAAACCGTGCAGGCCGGACTTGGAGGTGCAGTATGCACTGCGGTTCTTGGTGGTGCGGATGCCGTTGACCGAACCGATCACCACAATGGCACCGCCGCCCAGCTGCAGCATGTGCTTCGCGGCCTGACGGCAGAACATGAAGTTCCAGCCGATGTTGGTATCGATCACACGGATCCAGTCCTTGAAATCCACCTCAAGGAAGTTGGGCATGTTGATGCCCATGTTTGCGGCCACCAGCACAAGGGTGCTTACCAGATGGCCTTTCTGCTTTAAATCGTCGAACATGGCCGCCATCTGCGGCTCGTCCAGCACTTCCAGCCCGTAGCCAAAGGTCTCGATCTTCCCGTCGTTCTCTGCTTTCAGGCGGGCGGCAGCTTCCTGTGCGCGGGCCTGATCCCGGCTGGTAATGCAGACATCATAGCCGTTGGCTGCAAACTTTTGTGCCACACAATATCCGGTTCCGGTGGTCGCACCGGTCACAACAACCATCTTGTTCATAAGGCTTGCTCTCCTTTTTTCAGTTTTCTCAAGCACCGTACAGCAGGTTCGGCAGGAAGAGGATCAGCTTCGGGCAGAAGGCAATGATCGCCAGCACCAGCAGCATAATGGCAATGAACGGCATACAGGCCTTTGCCACCTTGGTGAACTTGAGGCCCATCAGGCCGGAGACCTGATACAGCACGATGCCAAACGGCGGCGACATATTGCCGATGCCCAGGTTGAACACGAACATGATGCCGAACTGGATGGGGTCGATGCCAAGCTGGATCGCAATGGGCATGAGCAGCGGTCCAAGAATGATCTGGGCCGGACCGCCTTCCATGAACATACCGATGATCAGCAGAATCACGTTGGTCATGAGGAGGAAGGAGACCTTGGTCAGGTTCATGCTGAGCATAGTTTCGGCCAGGGCCTGGGGCACACGCTCGTAGGTCATAAAGTAGGACAGTGCGCCTGCCGCACAGATAAGGATCATAACGGTGGCAGTGCCCAGCACAGACTCCTTGAGGATCGTCCAGATGTGGGACCACTTGATCTCTTTGTAGATCACAACACCAATGAACAGCGAGTACCATGCACAGATGGCACCGGCCTCGGTGGCCGTGAACATGCCGCCGCGCAGGCCCAGCAGGATGCCAAAGGGGATCAGCATGGCCCAGAATGCCTGCCGCAGCAGGTGCAGCAGCTCTCTGGGAGATGCCATTTTATCGCGGGAGCCCTTATAGCCGTGCTTTTTGGAGACGATGTACACGTAGATCATCATGAACACCATGCACAGCAGGCCGGGCACATAGCCCGCTGCAAACATACGTCCCACCGAGATCTGGGTGGCAAACGAGAACACGATCAGGCCCATGCCCGGCGGGATGATGGGGGTGATCAGCGAGGAAGCGATGGTAATGGCTGCGCTGAACTCTTCATCGTAGCCGCGCTTGAGCATTTCCGGCACAAGAATCTTTGCTTCCATGGAGGCGTCTGCGGCTGCTGAGCCGGAAACGCCGCCCATCAGAACGGAAAGCAGAATGTTCACATGGCCAAGGCCGCCGGTCAGATGGCCCACAAGGCCGTCCGCCAGATCCAGAAGCCTGCTGGAAATACCCGCGTAGTTCATAATGGCACCCGCCGTGATGAAGAACGGGATCGCCAGGTAAGACGAAGTTTCGGTAACGGCCACCACGCGCTGCACCGCGATCTGAACGGGCAGGGTGGGCTGAAGGATCAGGAAGTACGGCAGTGCGCCGCCCAGAAGGGCCAGCCAGATGGGCACATTGAACATAGCTAGCGCCACGATGCACAAAAGCGGAAGCCAGATATTGATGTTCATTCCGTCGGCCCCCCTTCCTTGAGTTTCGCGGGCAGGCAGCGGACGGCCTGCACCAGAAACACAACGGCGTAAATCGTCATCAGGACAAAGCCCACCAGCATCCCGCTGTCCAGCACACGGTAGGAAATGCGGGTGGCCGTCATGATCTTGCTGCCAACATTCTGGATCAGGATCCATGTAAGATAGGTGCAGATGGCCATGATGACCGTGATGATCAGCTGCACCACCACATCAACGATGCAGCGCACCTTGTGCGGGAATGCGTTGACCAGAAGATCGACGCCGTAATGCATGTGGCGGCGGTATGCAGCCGCAGTGCCCGGAAATACCATCCACGCAAACGCGATGCACACATATTCATCCGAGCCCTTGATGGTAAAATGCAGGCAGTACCGTGTAAACACATTGATTACGGTAAGGGTGATGGCAAAAACCAGTGCCACCGAAGCAATCAGCTCCGGGATATGAATCACGATCCACTTTGCTGTGGAGTTCTTTTTGGGAGAATCCTGCGCCATGGAATCTCCTCCTTTCTCGTTTTATTCCAGAAATGCCGCCTGAAGGCATTTGCTCAGGCGGCATCCGTTTTTCTTGCAGAAGATCAGGTGTTGGCCTCGATGGCCGCACGGATCGTATCGTAAATGGAGGGGTCAAGACCCAGCAGCGTGAACAGATCCGGCACAACGGCTGCAAAGGATGCCTTATCTGCCTCGCTCACGGTCACGCCCAGATCCTTGAACTGCTGTACGAACTCGTCTTCCTTGGCCATGGACTGGTCTGCCATCTCAACACAGGCGTCGGTCAGCACGCTCTTGATGGTCTGCTGGTCCTCGGCGGAGATCTGATCCCAGTAGGTGGGGTTCATGCACAGGGAGAACGGGTTCACAAAGTGGCCGGACAGGCACAGGTACTTGCACACCTCGTTCAGCGAAGAGCTGAGCAGCAGGGACAGCGGAGCCTCGCAGGACTCGATCACACCCGTCTGCAGCAGCGAGTAGTTATCGGCCCAGGTAGAGGTAGTGGGGGTGCCGTTCATGACGGTGATGAAGCCCTGCGCTGCAGAGGAGGGGCCCATGCGCATGATGTGGCCGGCACAGTCGGCTGCCTTTTCGATCTTGAAGGTGCTGATGAAATGGCGGTAGCCGATGGCACCGTAGCACAGCGGCTGGATGTCCTGCTTGACCAGTTCGCTCTCAATACCGGCGATCCAGTCAGACTTTGCCAGAGCCTGCACCTCGTAGAGGCTGTTGAACACATACGGGAAGGATGCGGGTGCAAAGTCCGACACCACATCGCCCAGATTATCAAAGCCCATGGAGCAGATCATGGGTGCGCCGGCGCGCATCTGCTCCAGCATATCGGTAATGGAGCCCAGCGCGTTGTTGGGGTAGACATCAAACGCCACGCGGCCTTCCGTTTTGGAGGCAATCTCGTCAAAGGCCGCATTGATCACTTCGCCGTAAATGCTGTCTTCCGACTCAGAATAGGCAACTTTAAAGGTAAGTGCTTCGGCCGCGGCCGGTGCAGAAACTGCTGTCGAAGAAGCTGCGTTGGATGCGGAGGCAGCGGTGCTGCCCGCGGAGCCGCCGCAGGCAGACAGACCGACGGCAGCGGCGGTAGTGCCCATAACTTTCATGAACGTGCGGCGCGTGATCTTTTTCATAGTATTCTCCTCCTGTATGGTCTGTTTCTGTCCGGATTTGATATTTTATCAAATCTTTGATTCTATTTTACGCGTATTTTTGCCGTTTGTCAATACAAAAATATCAAAAATAAAATATTATGTTCACAGAATCTGGGCATTTCAGCCTATTCGAGGACAGGATGCGATCAAATCAGGCCTTTATAAAGATTGCTCAGTTTTCTTTCTGTTCCTCTTCAAAGTTTTCTGTCAGAGCATACTGTTTGGAGTTCAGAGTGTGCAGCTTGACGATCGTGACCGCCGAGATCACGTCGTTGTTGCGGATAGCATGGATCAGCTGGCTGTGCTCCCACACCGACTGGCTCATCCGCTGATAGTCCACCTCGTGATACTTGCGGATGAAGGCCAGTTGCTTGATGTTCCGCGCAAAAAGCTGGTAAGCCATGTGATCTGCACAGGGCGAATAGGCCAGCATATGAAACTTCATGTTCAGCGGGGTACGCTTTTCGCGCCAGTCCTTTTCCGTCAGTGCCGCCATCTGTGCATTCACATCTTCCAGCTGGTGCAAAAGCTCTTCCGAATAGCCTTTTTTCATCGAAAGCTCGATCAAAAGGCTTTCCAGCGCATACTGCAGGTCGTTGAGCTGTGCAACCAGTTCCGGCGTGACTGCGATCACGGTCGCACCCCGGTAAGGGTTCATTTCCAGCAGGTTTTCACCGCACAGCATACTGAACGCCTCCCGGACCGGCATACTGCTCACGCCGTATTTGTCCGCGATCTCTTTTGCCGTGATCCTGCTGCCCGGCTTGATCCGATGGCTTACAATATCATCCCGCAGCTGATCCGCCACACGGTTGGCAATGGTTGCGCCAAATCCAGCTTCCACTTCCTTTTTCACACGAATTATCCTCGTTTCTCTCAGATTTTTGCAGATTTTGGGCCGCTGCCCTGCTTACCCCTTATGAAAAAGCACCCCTGCACTGCGCCGCAGGGCCCGCAGCGTAACAAAGGAAGGCACATTTTCCCTTGTGCAGCCGGTTCTTTCTTCCAGAAACGCTTCAAACGCCTCTGGACGTGCCGGCTGCAGTGAACTCTTGGGCACCATGTATGCGCTGCTGCTGTTCAAAAACAGATACCAGTACGCCGCATCCGAATAAAAGCCGTTAACTGCCGAAAGCTGAACCTCTGTCGTTTTGTCATATGCCGTCACATACAGCGTATCTGCGCAGAATTTGTAGACCGTATGCGGAAAATTCCCGTTTGCTGCACGCACAAGGCGTTCCGCTGTCCGCCTTGCCGGAAGCGCCGAGCAGCTGATGGTCCAACAGCCAAAAAACAGCAGCACAAGCCGGCCTGTGCTCTCCTGCAGCGCAAACAGTGCCGCTGCGATCAAGGCAAAGCCGCAAAAAATCACAAACACCTTTCCAAGGGCTCCATACAGCTGTGCCTGCACCCGTGCCAGACGGTAGAAGGTCTCCTCACTGTGCTGGAGTTCGGCTGTAAAAAGAACGGACTGCTGTTTTTCATGTTTCATAAAGCGGCCATGCCTTTCTGATCAAACATGTTGTTTTTATTGTAGCATAAGAAAAATAAGAAATCAAACCGGAGTGGTCTTTCGGCATCTTTTTCGGATTTTCGAAAAAAGAAAATTTGATATTTGATCAAATCCAATTGTATTTTACCATTCTTTTTGCTAAAATGGAAGTACCTGAATAAAATATCGAAAAAGGAGTGGATCATAATGCCGGAATGCCTGACCCTTGGCGAAACCATGGCCGCTTTTGCACCGGACCGCACGGGCCCGCTGCGCTATGTGCCAAACTACAGTCTCCGCATTGCAGGGGCTGAGAGCAACACTGCCATCGGTGCTGCAAAACTTGGCGTGTCTGCCGCCTGGATCAGCCGCCTGGGGGCGGATGAATTTGGGCAGTACATCCGCAATCAGATCCGGGCCGAAGGCGTGGACTGCAGCGGTGTGCACTTTGACCCCGCCCACCGCACCGGTGTGATGTTCAAGCAGACCGGCTCTGGCGAGAGCAGCGTGTTTTACTACCGCGAAAACAGCGCTGCCAGCCACATGACCCCGCAGGATCTGGACGAAGCATTGTTCCGCGGCTGCCGCATCCTGCACCTGAGCGGCATTACACCGGTGCTGAGCGAAAGCTGTGCCGAGACGGTGCAGGCCGCCATCCGTCTGGCGCAAAAATATGGTGCCAGGGTGAGCTTTGACCCCAACATCCGCCAAAAGCTGTGGAACGGCCGGGATTACACGCCCCTGCTCCGGCAGCTGACGACCCGTGCCGAGATCGTATTGATGGGGCTGGACGAGGCGGAAGTGCTATTCGGCACCCGGAACGTGGAGCAGCTTTGCGCAGGGTTGTTTGCCGTAGGCCATACCGAAGTGGCAGCGTTCAAGGACGGCAGCCGCGGTGCATGGATCGCCGACCGGAACCAGTGCATCCGGCTGGAACCCTATCCCTGCCGCTGCATCGACCCCATCGGTGCAGGCGACGGCTTCAACGCCGGTGTGCTGGCAGGCCTTTTGCAGGGACGCACGCTGGAACAGGCAGGCCGCATGGGCGCGGTGTGCGGGGCCCTTGCCACCGAAGTGCCCGGCGATGTGGAGGGTTGCCCGGATGCTGCTCGGATGGATGCCATTCTGAACGGAAGCAGCACCATTTACCGCTAGAAAGGAGAACCGTCTTATGGATATGTACGAAGTGTTTGCCCAGAACCCGCTGCTTGCCATCCTGCGCAATGTACCCAAAGAGATCACGCTGAACTATGCGGGAGCCATCCTCAGGGGCGGCGTAAAGGTGTTTGAAGTGGCCCTGAACAGCCCGGACGCATTGGAGCAGATCACCCTGCTGCACAAAACCTACGGCAGCAAATGTCTGGTCGGTGCGGGTACCGCCATCTCCGTCGAGTGTGCACAGACCGCACTGGACGCCGGTGCACAGTTCCTGCTGACACCGGGCACCCCGCCGGATGTGCTAGCCTTCTGCCGTGACCGGGACGTGATGCTGCTGCCCGGCGTGCTGACCCCTACCGATGTGGCGGTGAGCCTGCAGTACGGCTTTCAAACGATGAAGTTGTTCCCGGCTGGTGACATGCCCCGCAGCTATGTCAAAGACCTGAAGGGCCCGTATAACGACACACACTACATTGCCATCGGCGGTGTAACACCGGATAATATTCAGGAGTTCCGCCGGGCGGGCTGCCTTGGCGTGGGCCTTGCCAGCAGCCTGATGCCGAAGGACAAGGTTGCCGCCCGCGACTGGGACGCCTGTGCGGCGTATGTGCACGCCCTTGCCGCCAAAGCAAAGGGCTGACCCGGAAATCATTGCATGTATATTTTGTCGCTTGCGCGTTCGGAACATCAAAGCTCAATTCAAAACCACCGGCTAAGCCGGTGGTTTTGAATTGAGCAAGCTAACCAACAAAAAAATGCCCCGGCTTCCTGTTACAAAGAAAACGGAGAATCTGCCTTAAAAGATCACCGTGGACGGCACAAGAAAGATTACATTCCACGGACAGAAGAGGAACGACTCAAATTAGAAGTTGCCACATTGAAACGACAGCTCTATTTAGCGCAAATGGAGAATGACGTATTAAAAAAATTGCAAGAGTTGGAGAGGGGGAATCTCTGAGCCTGACGAGACTTCTGTTCCGGTACCAGACAGTGAAAATCCTGCATGAAGAAAAAGGATATTCGATTCAGGATTTGTGTCCGCTCGCACATATTGCACGTTCATTCTATTACAAATGGCTAAACCATCCCAAAAGTCAGCATGAGCTTGAAAACGAGAAGATTTCAGCAGCGATCCAGCAGATTTACACAGAACACTCGGATAAGGGCCACCGCCGGATTCGGGATGATCTGGAAAAGGATTATGGCATTCTGACCAGCAACAAGCTGGTCTTTGACACTTTTGACAAGGCAGTTCAGGAAAATCCAAATGCACATCCTATGCTCCACAGTGACCGCGGGTACCAGTACACCAGCCGAATCTTCCACAAGAAACTGCTGGACGCTGGTCTGACGCCAAGTATGTCTCGCGTGGGACGCTGCATTGACAATGGCCCGATGGAAGGCTTCTGGGGTATCCTCAAACGAGAATGTTACTATGGACATACATTTAGCCGGGAAAGTCTCTTTTCAACGATTGAGAACTACATTGACTATTACAACAATCGCCGCTACCAGCACCGCCTGTTCATCCAAACACCAATGCAGGCTCATGTCAGTGCCATGAACCGGGGGGCCTGATAACGATTTGCACACAAAATCGCCGTTTCCTTATGAAAACGGCGAAAAAAATCTTGTATTATTTTTTCTATCTACTTGACGGAGTGCACCTCATTCCATTACAGAAACCAAGGGGCTTGATTCGCTTTTAGGCTATCTTATACCACAGGGGAAATCTTATTTCCTCGGATTTTTGATGGCAGCCTGAGCAGGTGCCAAAATTACAGAGCGTTCCTCGCTTCATTTGTTCTATGCGATTACCCTCAATCTCATAGCCTTTTTTCAAATCCGCCATGGACCAGAGGACCTACAAAGAATGTGACGAAGGCACTGGGATCTTGCTCGTGAATAATTTCCTGCAGCTCCCCGATTTCATACTTGTTCACGGCACAGAAAAGGATCTTCTTAGGGTGGTTGGTGTACGCACCGTATCCGTTCCAGAAGGTGACGCCGCGTCCCATCTTCTGCAGGATTTCAGTCTGCACAGTGGAAACATCCGTAAATATCAGGGCCGCCACATTGATGTTCTGATCGTGAAACCTATCTGCCACCGTATACAGAATTGCCACAAAGATGATGGAGTACATCGTAGTTTCCAAATCAAAAAGGAATAGGCAGACCGAAAAGAGAACCGCATTGACATAAATAGAAAGCCGTCCGCTTTTAAAATCCGGGTATTTCTTTACCAGACACATGCATGCAATGTCCATGCCGCCACAGCACCCACTGCCCCGCAGCGCATAGCCGACACCTACACCACAGAGAATAGCGCCGAAGATACAGTTTAGCAGCACATCCTCCACAAGGGGTGCTTTGAGCGGCGGAAGTACTGAGAGAAGCAACGTCTGCACTGCTACCGAGAGCATGGTTTTAATGCAGAACCTGCGGCTCATGACCCGGTATCCTATCAGGAACAGCGGTACATTGATGAGTAAATTGATCATGCCAACAAGGTTTGCATCACTGCGGATTGCAATGAACCTACGCAGAAAAAACTCTATAATCTGAGCCAGGCCAATCACACCGCCAAAGTTGATACCATTGGGGGTGACAAACAGGTAGATACCCAGAGTCAGTAGTGTAGAGCCAAATATCAGATCAAAATACTGCTTATACGCTTTATTCATAGCACTCTTCCCGAATCTTCTGTGCATACCAACCAAAAGAATCTTTTTTGTAGCGGGCGAGGTCTCCGGTGCCGTCGTTATGTTTATTTACATAGACCAGTCCGTACCGCTTATCCATTTCACCGCCGCCCGCGCTGACCAGATCGATGATGCCCCAGACCAGATATCCCATGCAGGGAATGCCGTCCTCCAGAACGGCTTTTTTCATCTGGGTGATATGAGCATCGAGATACTCCACCCGGTAGGGGTCATGGACGGAACCGTCCACTTCCAGAGTATCCTCCACGCCCAAACCGTTTTCCACAATGAACAACGGCTTGTGATAGCGATCATACAGATCATTCATGGTCACGCGCAGGCCGACCGGGTCGATCTGACGTCCCCATTTCGTGATCTGCAGATACGGGTTGCGCAGGGTAGTAATGGCGTTGCCATCCGCCACATTTTTCAGATGCTCCGGATCCGTGGAGATCAGCCTGGAGGAATAGTAACTGAATCCCAGAAAATCGCAGGTGTTCTGAGCCAGAAGTTCGTCATCACCCGGCTGTTCGTCCAGCGTGATGCCCAATTTTGCAAAGTAATTCCGGGCGAATCCGGAGTAACAGCCGTTCAATTGGACATCCGGAAAAATGTAATTTTTGTTGTTACTGATACGTGCTTCCATCACATCATTGGGGTTACAGGAATAGGGATAAAAGCTTCCGGCCGCCATCATGCATCCAATTTGGAAATTCGGATTGATTTTTTTACCGATCCGCACCGCGCAGGCACTTGCCACCAGCTGGTTATGCGCGGCATTGTACACGATCTGGTTGAACTCCGGGTCGTCCTTGTCCACCAGCAGGCCACCGCCCAGATAAGGGATGTGGGTGATCATGTTGATCTCATTGAAGGTCATCCAGTATTTTACCAGATTCCGGTAGCGGTCAAACACGGTGGCAGCATATTTTTCATACAGTGCAATCAGCCTGCGGTCTGCCCAGGCACCATATTTCCGGATCAGGGCTTCCGGCACATCAAAGTGGCACAGGGTGACCACCGGCTCTATCCCGTACCTACAACACTCCGTAAACAGTTCCTCGTAAAAACGCAGGCCATCTTCGTTCGGGGCGTTCTCTTCCCCGGTCGGATAGATCCGCGTCCATGAAATGGACAAACGCAGCGCCTTGATCCCGCTCTCTGCAAGAAGGCGGATATCCTCTTTGTATCGATGATAAAAATCAATTGCTTCCCGACTAGGATAATAATCGTACCGCGTTTCCAGAATGTTTCCCGGATGCAGCATGGCATTCCATCTGCCGTGGGCTGCATCCGGCAGAAAGTCAGCAGACGCAGGCAGCCTGCCGTCTTCCTGCCAGGCACCCTCGCACTGGTTAGCCGCAAGTGCTCCACCCCACAAAAAATTGGACTTAAGTTTCATAATACCTCCAACGCCCCGGGACGCATGCGCTCCCCGGGGCGAACAAAATTTTGAGATCAGTGTTTCTTCAAGATTTCCTCGTCAAAGCCAAAGAGAATCGTAAGTACACAGGATGCTACGATCGTCACGATGATTGCAATAACCATAGCCACGATGGTATCCTCAAAGATCGGCAGGGCAAACAGGGAAGAAGAACCATACTCGTAGTTATGGGCACCCAGCAGAGCGGCCACGACACCACCGATGGCGCCGCCGAGGGAAACAGCCCACATAGGTTTCTTCAGCGGCAGGTTAAAACCGTAAATGGCCGGCTCGGTCACACTAGCAAAGATGCAGCCCACTGCAACGGACAGTGCTTCGGATTTGATTGCCTTGTCCTTTGCCTTGATAGCGATACCCAGAGAAGCGCCGCCTTCTGCCATGTTGGACAGCAGCATACCGGGGCGGAACAGGGGATCAAAACCAGTTTCCGACAGCAGCTGGATCATGGGAGCTCCCAAGGTCATGTGCATACCGGTCATGACCATATAGGGGAACAGAGCCGTAAACAGAGCAACCGTGATGGGGCCTGCAATGTTATACAACCACAGGATCGCGGCGGTGACATAGGTACCTGCCAGCTGACCCAGAGGCGCCAGTGCAAGGATCGAGACGGCATAGGTGGCGGCCATTGTCAACGTACCGACAAAGATAGGCTTGAACACGCCGGGGATCACTTTGTTCAGGAATTTTTCCACATAATACGCAACGATTGCCAGCAGCAGCGCAGGAAGCAGAGAACTGCCGTATCCTTTCAGGGCAACATTGATACCAAACATGGTGACTGGATTGCCAGCACTTACAATAGCCGTCCATTCAGGAGCGACCAGTGCACCGGCCACGACCATGGAATACGTGGGGGTCGCACCCAGTTTCTTGGCCGCTCCATAAGCGACCAAAATGGGCATGAAATAAAATACCGCATTGCCCACGATGCTCAGCAGCGTATAAGTAGAACTGTCCGCAAAGGGAGCATAAACCTTGGAGATCAGCAGCAGGAACACCTTGATCATACCGCCGCCGATCAGTGCCGGAACCATAGGCTGTACGGCAGCGGAAATGTAACCAATCACTGCCTGCCCAACCGAAATCTTTTCGCCTTTCAGGTCACCGTCCAGTTTTTCGTCCACAGCGCCGCCATCGCTGTAGCCCAGCTTCAGCACCTCTTCATAAACCTTCAGCAGATCCTTGCCGATGATGACCTGCAGCTGACCGCCCTGATAGGTGACGCCCAACACACCGTCCAGATCATTGATAGCTTTCTGGTCTACCTTCTTGACGTCCTTGACCGTCATGCGCAGACGGGTCATGCAGTGAAATACGGAAGTAACATTTTCCTTTGCTCCAGCCAACGTCATGATATTCTGCGCCAGCTGTTTGAAATCTTTTGCCATTGTAACATCCTCCAAAAAATCTTCCTGGATGGTAACGGACAGAATGTTCCGGTTCAGTTCCGTACCGAAAACCCCATCCAAACGGTTCAGTTCTTCTAGATCTGCCATACCGCTGTCTTTCACAGTGACATACAGGTGCTCTCCGTCAAAACGTTTTCGTGCAACATTGCCTTCACCACCGATGTGATGTATGATAGTTTGAAAGAATGCATCCTGTTTCATGGCTAATCCTCCTGATTTTTTATCTGAAAAACGATGCGGGCCCTGCACCGCTATTCATTCAATATGTAATAAAAGATCCGGGCACAAAGCGCCTTCAAACTACCTGAAAACGCAAGCGTTTTCAGGTCGGATGCGCTCTGTTCCCGGATCACGTCCCGCAAATGGCGAGTGCCGCTCCAAGCAACGGAAGCTGTTTATATATTTTTCTGGCAGACGCGGTTGATATGCAACATCAAATAGAGAAGCTCCTCATCATTACAGCACCAATTCTCCTGCTTTTGCAAGAAAGCCGCAATCTTTTTAGCACAGATATATGTTTTAGGGTAATCATTGGCCAGCATCTTTACCATGCTGCCACTCCCCGTTTCGCTCTGAGTACCGCTCATCAGCCGTTGGATGAGATAGCGGATATGCATCGTGAACCGATAGTAACTGTAGCTGTCCTTATCCAGTTTCAGGTTCATTTCCCGCTCCACAATGGACTCCACGCCTTCCTGAATCTCCAACGCCTTTACGAGGGAATGGATCTCGCTGTTTTCGATTTCAGCATTGATCAAATGCATTGCAATGCTGACCGCTTCGGAATCCGGAAGTGAGACCCCCGTGTATTCCTTCAGGATATCCAATGCTTTTACGCCCAGATCAAACTCATTGGGGTACAGATGACGGATATCATAGGCAATGGGGATCGTCAGGTTCAACCCGCTGCGAAAGCGCTCCACCGCAAAGTTCAGGTGGTCGGCCAGTGTCAGCGGCAGGTTAGAGTTAAGGGTCGTATTCAGTACGACCTGCGCATCTTCTGTAATGTCGGCACTCGCCAGAAGAATCTCCTGCGGAAGAGTACTGATCATCTCAAAATAACGCGGGTCGATATCGTAAAACGTGCGGTCTATCCGCGACATATCCGTCAGTTCGTATGGAACCGCCGGAAACCCGATGCCCTTACCAATCACGATCAGTTCCTTCCCGCGGGAGTCCTGAGCAACAGCGGCACTGTTATTGATTTTCCGAACAATTCGCATAGCACCCACCCTCTCCGTTTCGGATAAAGAAAAAGCCTCGGACTGCAGTCATAATTATACCTGCAGGTATAGACACTCTACCGAGCACTATCCTTTGTTCACAAGTACAACTGACGCTTCCGAGGAATCACGTGTTGTAATAAGATGTTAACATAAAATTCATAGAGATTCCATTCGCCTTTTTTACAATTTTATCGATCATTTTTTGTGCATAAATACTTCTTCTTTTAACTTTAAACCATTCATAAATCCACCACCTTATTCGACCGATGTACGCTTTCTTTTCTATTATTGGAACCTCTTTCCGCTTACAAAACAAGATGCAAAAAAGCTCTTGGCCTCCATTACAGAAGCCAAGAGCTTTTTTCTTCTTTGTCCTATCAGATTTTATTTCCGGGGAGACTTAATCGCAGCCTGGGCGGGTGCCAAAATTACAGAGCGTTCGGAATAACGACACATCGCGGTTTTCAATTTTCAGTTGATTCCAAGCTCTTTCATCAACTCCGCACGGCTCTTTTCATCTTCGGAAGCCCTCTTTACATCGTCAATGCGATTCTGGTCAAGAAGCTTCTTCACCAACAGAGCCATTTTGTTTTCACCACGGCTTTCGCCTTTCACGATGCCTTTTTCGATGCCTCTGTTTTCCACTTTATCAAGCACATCACACATATTGCGTGGGCCTCCTTTCCAGCGTCAAAGTCACTGCGTGTCCAAAAGATAAGGTCTCAACATCTCAACCAGTTCGTAAACTTTCGTTCCGGGTGCTGACTCAGAGGGCTTCCGTCCTTCATTTTGCTTGTCCAATCGCTTTGCATTGGCAATCGCAATGTCCATGTAAGGTCGCAGCACTTCATACATATCCGGGCGGTTCTTCTCGTAACTCCCTGCACCAATGTTTTTCAGCCAATCGCTCAGCTTCGGCCAGTAACGAGATCTGTCAATATCAGTATCCATATACATAAAATGCAGCAAATACCACAGTTCTACGCACTGGTTCGACCATACAGCATGGTAAATCGTCTCACTTTGTGCATTGTATTCTTCGCACAGCTGTGCTACCATGTCGATATTTTCTGCCGGAAAATCATCTGTGTCATAGACAATCCAGATGTGCTTAAACACAATGCCGTTATTCTGAACGTATTGACGAACTTTCATCAACAAATTCACCGTATTATCGCCAATGCCCTCTACCTTTAGCTGGATTCTATCACGGTACTTAGCATTGATGATTTTCTGAATTGCGCCAAAATACTGCGGCTCGGTTTCTGTACCTTCAGATGCAATCAAGTGGTATTCCGGCTGAATCATCCTCGCTTTATCACGGCGATTCTTCATCCAGCTTTTTCCAAGGTCACTCTTTTTCGGAGGTTTCAGACTCATGCCCAATCCCTCCCTGTCAGCATATTAGAAAGGTAGGGGTCTGCACCATATCGGCCTTCCAGATACTGCTTGTCAAAGGCCGCTGTGCTCTTGACGCGAGTATTGTCCTCCTGTCGGAATTCGTAAAGCGAATAAATCTCGCTCTCATGATTGTCATTCATTGCGGCAAACCAAATTTCATCACGACGGAAAACTGTATTCTTCATCGTAGTCAGGTCGTGAGAACTGAATAGCAGTTGTGCGCCCTTCTTGTTCAGTTCCGGGTTCTTGAACATCTGAATCACATACCGGAGCAGCTTCGGATGCAGCTTGGCATCCAATTCGTCCACAACCACTGTGCGGCCTTCCTGCAATGCTACCATCAGAACCGGCAAGGCTGCAATCATTTTCTTGGTTCCATCCGACTCCGCTTCAAAGGGAAGCTCGTAGACCTTGCCGTTGATTGTTCTCTGCGTAAACAGGTGCTTGCTATCCTCATCATAACGATAGCCAGACAAATCAATGCCTACATCATTCAGCGCATGAATCAGTCTTTCCTTGGTTGCTTCATTCTTGGACACCAGCACAATGTTTTCTGCTCTGGGGTTCGCGTAGCTCTGCGTAATACAGGATTCAAACCAATTCTGCACTTCTGCAATCACAGGAATATTATAATTGATTGCCAAAAAAGAAAGGTACGGCATCTTCGGATTGACATCCAGATTGATGCTCGCCTTACTGATGCTCGCGCCCAATTCAATCTTCTGACCGTCTCGCTCAAAAATCAGGCCCGTCTTCTTGCCACCAAGTGTGCGCCACAGCAGAGACTCAAAAACAATTTCTTCCTTGAGAGAAATATAATACTGGTACTCCTTCTCGCCTACACGGAAAAACACCTGAAAAATCGTAGGCTCATTTACAGAGTTTTCATCCAGCATAAAAGGAGCCACACTGCTGCCCTGCTGGAAGATCATAGGCTGTCGATTCTTCTCCAGCGCATGGATTGGCTTTACGACAAGGTTAATCAGGCAAAAGAATGCCTGAAGCAGATTTGTCTTACCGCCACCATTAGGGCCATAGACCGCGCTGACCGGAAGCAAATCTTCCGCTTTCTCCTGCCGAATCAAGGCATCCTGAAACTCCGGAATTGCCATTGCACGGAAATCAAATGTTGTTTCATCCTTATAAGACTTAAAATTCTGAAAAGAAAATTGGCAAAGCATTCTTTCAACTCCTTCCTGTTATTAGTATACCTCATTTTCAATTTTTATTCCAGCATTTTAGAAAATTTCGTTCTTATATAAGTTTTATAGAGCGAAACCGAAGAGTAAAAAGTTTTCATTTATACAAAAAACGGAGCTTCCCGCAGCATTTTATCTGCGCAAAAGCTCCGCCTTATGGTCGCTTATGATTATCTTTTAGTAGAACTGAATTTCGGCGCCGCTTTCCTCTGCAATCTGAATCACTTCATCCATGCATTGGCCCGCTTCTTCCTCTGTATCGGGGTCGTATGCATAAATATCATTCATCTGCGGGCCAAACGCCGCACCATCCGCAATTACCAGAACCTTCTCGGATTTCATTGGGAAGATTTTTTGTTTGATATTATCTTTGCCCGCCGCAGGGATACAGTCAATTCCGTATTTCTCGCCGACTTTTGTAAACAGCTGATACCCGGAATTTGCATCTTCTGTCAACAGCTTTTCGACACCTTCCAGCTGCACATTGCTGGCTGTCAGTGAGTCATAGACCGGGTATGCCTTGTTATAAGTCCGTTTGAAGCGGCTGGTGGTCTTTTTCAGTTCCAGAATGGCGTTTACGCTGTACGGCAGAGTGCTCAAATCTTCTCTTGTGACCAGCACATAGTAGTTGTCTGAATGCTGAATCGCACGGGCAAAGTCCAAACTCGAAACAAAGGTACTGCCTTCATCCACAAACACAATGCTGTCATGGGTCGCATTCAACTGCAACTCCCAGTTAACACCCGACAGCACCCGGCACGGTTTATCACAGCTCACTGTTACGCCGCTCTGTCTGCCATAGGTCTCGTATGCTTGCAGCATCTCCACCAGCGTTGTTTTTCCGGTGGCGCTGTCCCCTCGCAGAATCGTGATGTTCCGTTCCAGTTCGATTGTGAAAACGACCCGTCCGCTTCGGACTTCGATTCTGATCGGACGAAAACCATCCAAAATGTCGAAACTGGATTTATTGCAGCCTGTAATGATTTTTCCATTCGGCATAATGAATTTGAAGGGCAGAGATTGATACTTTTCGATTTCATTGGAATTGGTCCAACGACTGTGTCAATTGCATAATAAAGACGCTTTCGAAGCGATCTCATAAATTCCGTTTCATCTGTTTCTTCTAATACACCTCGATTGTCTAGATAATTCATTACCATTTTGCGTGTTATTAATTTACTTTTTTCTCCACTTTTACCTACTATTTTTCTGGATTTTTCATCAGAAATATCATAATCACCCACAATCCACTGTAATATTGCTTGGTCAAGTGATATATCGTTCCTTGAACTACTTTTTTTCTTTCCTTTATTTTCCATAATCTTTCTTCTACAATCTGCAAAAAACAAAACCCTCCCCGGCAAAACCATTCAGTTTCACCGGGGAGGGTTTTATCATACGCTTATCTTCCCATGTTTTGCAGGATTAGTGCATCTTCATGCAACAATCTTACTTTCTGGGATTTTTGATAGCAGCCTGAGCGGCAGCCAGACGTGCGATAGGCACACGGAAGGGAGAGCAGCTGACGTAGTCCAGACCGACATTGTGGCAGAACTCCACGCTCGTGGGGTCGCCGCCGTGCTCGCCGCAGATGCCCAGACCCAGATCAGGACGGGTCTCGCGGCCGTCGTGTGCAGCCATCTTGACCAGCTTGCCAACGCCGATCTGATCCAGATGCTGGAACGGATCGCTCTCGTAGATCTTGTTCTCGTAGTATGCGCCCAGGAACTTGGCGGCATCATCACGGCTGAAGCCGAAGGTCATCTGGGTCAGGTCGTTGGTGCCGAAGCTGAAGAACTCGGCTTCCTTGGCGATCTCGCCGGCAGTCAGGGCTGCGCGGGGGATCTCGATCATGGTACCGACCTGATACTTCATCTCAACGCCGGCAGCAGCAATCAGTTCGTCTGCGACCTTGACCACAACGTCCTTGACGAACTTCAGCTCCTTGACCTCGCCGACCAGCGGGATCATGATGTGCGGGGTGATCACATGGCCGGTCTCAGCAGAGACGTTCAGAGCAGCCTTGATCACAGCGCGGGTCTGCATGGCTGCGATCTCAGGGTAGGTAACAGCCAGACGGCAGCCACGGTGACCCATCATGGGGTTGAACTCGTGCAGAGAAGTAACCACGTTCTTCAGGTCATCAAAGGTCATGCCCATATCGGCAGCCAGCTCCTTGATGTCCTCGTCCTTGGTGGGCAGGAACTCGTGCAGAGGCGGATCCAGATAACGAATGGTCATCGGGCGCTCACCCATGATGCGGTACATGGCCTCGAAGTCACCCTGCTGGAACGGCTCGACCTTGGCCAGAGCAGCTTCGCGCTCTTCCACGGTACGTGCGCAGATCATCTCACGCACAGCCTTGATGCGATCCTCTGCGAAGAACATGTGCTCGGTACGGCACAGGCCGATGCCCTCAGCACCCAGATCCACTGCCTGCTGTGCGTCGCGCGGGTTATCAGCGTTGGTCATGACCAGCAGCTGACGAGCAGCGTCTGCCCAGCCCATGAAGCGGTTGAAGTTCTTATTGCCGGTAGCGGCCACAGTAGCGACCTGCTCGCCGTAGATGTTGCCGGTAGAGCCGTCGATGGAGATCCAGTCGCCCTCGGCGAACTTGTGGCCGTTGATCTCGAAGGTCTTGGCCTCCTCGTCGATCTTGACCTCGTTGTCATTGCCGCAGCCGGAGACACAGCAGGTGCCCATACCACGGGCAACAACAGCTGCGTGGCTGGTCATGCCGCCGCGGACGGTCAGGATGCCCTGAGAGACCTGCATGCCCACGATATCCTCGGGGCTGGTCTCCAGACGGACCAGAACGACCTTCTTCATCTTGCCGGACTTGACCATCTCCTCTGCCTCTTCAGCAGTAAAGACGATCTGGCCGCAGGCAGAACCGGGAGAAGCTGCCAGACCCTTGCCGACGACCTCGGCGGCCTTCAGGGCAGCGGCGTCGAACTGGGGATGCAGCAGGGTATCCAGCTGCTTGGGCTCCACGCGCAGGACAGCTTCCTGCTCGGTGATCATGCCCTCGTCCACCAGATCACATGCGATCTGCAGAGCAGCCTGAGCGGTACGCTTGCCGTTACGGGTCTGCAGCATGTACAGATGGCCGTCCTCGATGGTGAACTCCATATCCTGCATATCGCGGAAGTAGTTCTCCAGACGGGTTGCGATCTCAACGAACTGATCGTACACCTCAGGCATCTGATCCTTCAGGTGGCTGATGGGAGAAGGAGTGCGCACGCCGGCAACAACGTCCTCGCCCTGTGCATTGATCAGGTACTCGCCCATCAGCTTCTTAGCGCCGGTGGCGGGGTCACGGGTGAATGCAACGCCGGTGCCGGAGCGGTCGCCAGAGTTGCCGAATGCCATCTGCTGAACGTTGACAGCGGTGCCCCACTCGTAAGGGATCTCGTTCATCTTACGATAGACATTTGCACGGGGGTTGTCCCAGCTGCGGAAGACGGCCTTGACAGCCTCGATCAGCTGATCGCGGGGATCCTGGGGGAACGGCTTGCCCTCGTTCTCTTCGTAGATCTTCTTGAAGACACCGACCAGTTCCTTCAGGTCATCAGCAGTCAGGTCAACGTCGTTCTTGACGCCCTTGGCTTCCTTCATCTTGTCGATCTCGACCTCGAACAGGCTCTTCGGGACCATCATAACGACGTCCGCGAACATCTGCACAAAGCGGCGGTAGCAGTCGTATGCAAAACGGGCGTTGCCGGTCTTCTTTGCCAGACCTTCAACAGCCTCGTCGTTCAGGCCCAGGTTCAGGATGGTGTCCATCATGCCGGGCATGGACTGACGTGCGCCGGAACGGACGGAGACCAGCAGGGGGTTCTGGTTATCGCCGAACTTCTTGCCAGTGATCTCTTCCAGACCCTTGAGGTGCTCAAAGATATCAGCAGTGATCTCGTCATTGATCTGACGGCCGTCTGCATAATACTGGGTGCAGGCGTCGGTGGTGATGGTGAAACCCTGCGGCACCGGCATACCGGCTGCGGTCATTTCTGCCAGACCAGCACCCTTGCCGCCCAGAGTATTCTTCATGGTGACTTTGTCGCCGCCGAAAGCATCATTGCCTTCGCTGAAGTAGTACAGATACTTTTTGCTCATGCGTTGTTTACCTCCCATTCGTGACTGCAGCACAGCCGCACCGCAGTCTCATCGTTTGCCTTGTCTTAAAAACTCGACCGATGAACATTGTTTGTGAATGCTAAACTATTATACCAGAAAATCCATTCCTTTCCACCATGCAAAATCCCGAATTTGTCTGTTATTTTTTATGCAAATCCCTTGAAATTTGCCAAGTTTTAAGGTAGTATAGAATGGGAGAAAGTTCGAGAGGTTTTTCGTTTTCTGATGCGGATTATCCGTCTGTTGGATACAACTTTCTATCCCTGTAATTTCAGCTTTTTCTTTTTTGTCGGCGCAAAGCTTCTGTTGTATCCATCTTTGGATATGGATGCATCATTTTTCCGGGTCGGGCCTTATCATCCACCCGCCGGGAGCCGCCGTGCCGGAAGGGAGATCTATCGTATGGAAAATTCTGTTTCTTCTGCTGCGCTGAATGCAGCGCGTGAGCAGCTGGATGCCGCCGAAGCCGCCCGCGAGGTCATTCTGCTGCAGCACATCGCAAACGGCGTGATCATCGACAGCCGCACCGTGCAGATCGCACCGGACGTGGTCATCGCCCCGGGTGCCGTCATTCTGGCCGGTACCATCCTGCGCGGCAGAACGGTCATCGGTGCGGGCTGCATCATCGGCCCCAACACCCTCATCGAGGACAGCATCGTAGACGAGGGCAGCACCGTCAACGCCAGTCAGGTATACAGCAGCCACATCGGCCCTCACAACAACATCGGCCCCTTCACCCATGTGCGGGTGAACACCGTCACCGACTACGGCGTGCATCTGGGTGCCTATGTAGAGACCAAGAACTCCAACTTTGCCCGGGGCAACACGGTGAGCCACCTGACCTATATCGGCGACAGCGATGTGGGCAAGTACTGCAACTTCGGCTGCGGCACCGTCACCTGCAACTACGACGGCAAGGATAAGTTCCGCACCCAGATCGGCGATTACTGCTTCATCGGCTGCAACACGAACCTTGTGGCCCCCGTGAAGGTGGGCGATGGTGCCTACACCGCCGCCGGCAGCACCATCACCAAGGACGTGCCCGCACAGGCGCTGGGCATCGCCCGGGAGCGCCAGACCAATCTGGAGGGCTGGGCAGAGCCCAAGATGGAAGCCTACATTGCCAAAAAAAAGAAGCTGGAAGACGAGCAGAGCAAGTAAGCTGTCCGTTTTTCGCGTACAGACCGCTGCACAGGATGGCCCTGCGCGGCGGTTTTTGTTTGCAGGTGCATCTTTTTCGCTTATAATGTATATCTTTTTGCACGCGCGTATGTTATACTTAGGACTTGCATCGGACAATTTATCACAAAAAGGAAAATATAACACTCATGAATACAAATGACATCTGGCTGATCGCCGGTCTTGGCAACCCGGAAACAAAATACGACGGCACCCGCCACAATGCGGGCTATGCCGCGCTGGACTATCTGGCCGACAAGTGGGGCATTTCGGTCAGCAAAACCAAATTTGAAGGCCTGTGGGGTCAGGGCGAAGTGGACGGCCACAAGGTGGTGCTGCTCAAGCCCCTGACCTACATGAACCTTTCGGGCGACTCCATCGCCCCCACGGCGGGCTTTTTCAAGATCCCTGCCGACCACGTCATCGTTCTGTGCGACGATATCACCCAGAACCCCGGCAAGCTGCGCATCCGGCCCTCCGGCTCCGCAGGCGGACATAACGGCCTGAAGAGCATCATCGTCCGCTTGGGCGGGGAGAACTTCCCCCGCATCCGCATCGGCGTGGGTGCCAAGCCCCACCCGGACTACGACCTTGCCGCGTGGGTGCTGGGCAAGTTCCCGGCAGAGGATGCCAAGGCTCTGAGCGGCCGCTACCCTGATCTGGAAGCCGCCGCAAAGCTCATCATGGACGGCAAGCTGAGTCTGGCACAGAGCAAATATAACGGGTAAAAGCGGAACGAACCCTCTCAGTCGCCTAACGGCGACAGCTCCCCCGAGAGGGGAGCTTTTCCGCATCACCCCATAAACTTTCCCTTAATAATAAACGAGATCTCTTTGTCAAAAGCTCCCCCTTTCGGGGGAGCTGGCATCGCGCCAGCGATGACTGAGAGGGTTTCGAGAGAGGAGGTTTTTCCATGTACGAAGCCTTACTCAAGGCCACACCGGAATATCAGAAGATCGCCGCCAGCTTTGCAAAGCCTGGTCCTGCCGCGCTGTTCGGTCTGCCGCCCGCAGGCCGTGCCCTGCTGTACGCCGCGCTGCAAAAAGACCTTGGCCGGGTGCTGTGCATCGTGACCCCCGGCGAGGCCGAGGCCACCCACTTTACGGACGACCTCAAGGCGTTGGGCCTTTCTGCCGCCGTGTTCCCGCCCCGGGACTTTATGCTGCGCCCAGTGGAGGGCGCGGGCCGCGAGTACGAGTACCGCCGCCTTTCGGTGCTGGGCTCCCTTGCAGGCGGGCGGCTGAATGCGGTCTGCGTGCCCGCCGAAGCGCTGTTGCAGTACACCGTGCCCCGGGATGAGTTTTTGAAAAACACCCTCACCCTCAAGCCCGGCATGGTGTACAACCGTGAGGGGCTTGTGGCCCGGCTGTTCGCCGCCGGGTATGTGCGGCGCAGTCAGGTGGACGGCCCGGGACAGTTCAGTGTGCGCGGCGATATCGTGGATATCTATGCGCCGGATATGCGCCAGCCTGCCCGCGTGGAGTACTGGGACGACGAGATCGATTCCATTTCTTCCTTCGACCTGCTCACCCAGCGGCGGGACAGCGCACTGGAAAAGATCTATCTTTCCCCTGCCCGCGAGGTGCTGTTCGGCGATACCGCCGAGACTGCCGAGGCCCTGCGTTCCGCCATCAAAAAGGCACGCGGCCGGCACCGCACCGCACTGGAAAAGGCCACGGAAGCCGACCTTGCTCAGCTGGACTCCGGCCTGATGCCGGAAGCCATGGATAAATACTACGGCCTGCGCTATCCGAGCCCGGCCACCCTGCTGAATCATCTGGACACACCGCTGTTCATTCTGGACGAGGTGGGCGGCATCCGGGATGCCCAGAAGGCCACCGAGTTCCGTCGCAGCGAAGAGCTGACCGGCCTGTTGGAAGAGGGTGTGCTCTGCCCCGGGCTGGATGTACTCTACCAGACCATGGACGACCTTGCCGCTGCCGCCCAGAAGCAGAGCACCCTGCTGTGCGAGAACTTCCTGCGCGGCATGAACGAATTTAAGCTGAAAGACCTCATCAACGCCGAGGCCTTTGCCGCCCCCAACTGGAACGGCGACCTTGTCTCCCTGCGAGAAGACCTTGACCCGCTCATTGCGCAGGGCTATGCCGTCACCCTGTTTTCCGGAACGCCCAAGGGTGCCGCCGCCCTCACCCGCGACCTTGCCGACAAGGGCTACTCCGTGAGCATGAGCCGGGATGTGCGGCCCACAAAAGGCATCGTACAGGTGTTGCCGGGCCATCTAACCGCCGGGTGCACCTTTCCGTTTGCCCATGCGGCAGTGCTGTCCAGCCGCAGGCACGGTCTGGAGGAAGAGACCTCCGCCGAGACCAAGAAGCGCAAAAAGAACAAGAACGCCCTTTCCAGCCTTTCGGACATCAAGCCCGGGGACTATGTGGTGCACCAGAGCCACGGCATTGGCATGTATGCGGGCATCCAGCGGCTGGAAGTGCAGGGTGCCACGAAAGATTACCTCAAGGTACAGTATTCCGGCTCGGACGTGCTGTACGTGCCGGTGACCCAGCTGGACCTGCTGAGCCGCTACACCGCCCCCGGCGACGAGGAAAAGGTAAAGCTGGCAAAGCTGGGCGGTGCCGAGTGGCAGCGCACCCGCGCCAAGGTAAAAAAAGCCACCGAGGAAATGGCGCAGGAACTGATCGAGCTCTACGCCCGCCGCCGTCAGGCCACGGGCTACGCCTTCCCGCCGGACGGCGACTGGCAGCGGGACTTTGAGACCCGCTTTGACTACGACGAGACAGACGACCAGCTGAACGCCACCGCCGAGATCAAGCAGGACATGGAAAAGGGCTGGCCCATGGACCGCCTGCTGTGCGGCGACGTGGGCGTGGGCAAGACCGAAGTGGCCCTGCGCGCCGCCTTCAAGTGCGTGATGGGCGGCAAGCAGTGCGCCATCCTTGCCCCCACCACCCTGCTGGCGTGGCAGCACTACAACACCATTCTTTCCCGCATGGAAGCCTTCCCCGTGAAGGTGGAGATGATGTCCCGCTTCCGCACCACAAAACAGCAGAAGGAGACCCTCCGGGGCCTGCAGGCGGGCAGTGTGGACATCGTGGTGGGCACCCACCGGCTGCTGTCCAAGGACGTGAAGTTCCATGACCTCGGCCTTGTCATCATCGATGAAGAGCAGCGCTTCGGTGTGAAGCACAAGGAAAAGCTCAAGGAGAACTTCATCGGGGTGGACATGCTCACCCTGTCGGCCACTCCCATCCCCCGCACGCTGAACATGGCCATGAGCGGCATCCGGGACCTTTCCACCATCGAGCAGCCGCCCATCGAGCGGCAGCCCGTGGAGACCTTTGTGCTGGAATACAACGACGTGATCCTTGCCGAAGCCATGAAGAAGGAGCTTGCCCGGGGCGGGCAGGTGTACTACCTGCACAACCGGGTGGACAACATCGAAGCCTGCGCCGCCCATGTGAGCAAGCTGGTGCCCGGCGCACGCATCGGCATTGCCCACGGCAAGATGACCGAGGAAGAGCTGAACCCCGTGTGGCAGCATCTGCTGAACGGCGAGATCGATATTCTGGTGTGCACCACTCTCATCGAGACCGGCATCGATGTGCGCAACTGCAACACCCTCATCATCGAGGACGCTGACCGCATGGGCCTTGCCCAGCTGTACCAGATCAGAGGCCGGGTGGGCCGCTCCGGCCGCAAGGCCTATGCCTACTTCACCTTCCGGCGGGACAAGACCCTGACCGATATCGCCCAGAAGCGGCTCTCCGCTATCCGGGAGTTCACGGCCTTCGGCTCCGGCTTCCGCATCGCCATGCGGGATCTGCAGATCCGGGGTGCGGGCAGTCTTCTGGGCCACAGCCAGCACGGCCACATGGAGGCCGTGGGCTACGACCTCTACGTGAAGATGCTGGGGCAGGCCATCGCCCGGGCCAAGGGCGAACCTGTCCGGCGGGACAAGAGCGAATGCCTTGTGGACCTGCGGGTGGATGCCTTCATCCCGGAGAAATATATCGCAGACGGCCCGGGCCGCATTGAAGCTTATAAGCGTATTGCCGCCATCCAGACGGCAGAGGATGCCGCCGATGTGCTGGACGAGCTCATCGACCGCTACGGCGACCCGCCGCCCTCGGTAAGCGATCTGGTCAACGTGTCGCTGGTACGCGTGCAGGCCAGCACTGTGGGCGTGACCGAAGTGACCCAGAAAAAGGACACCCTCACCCTGCAGCTGGAAAGTCTGGAGCTGCCCATGATCCGGGGCCTGCTGGTGGCCTTCAATGGCCGCGTCACCGCCGGTGCAGGCAACCGGCCCTATCTCTCGGTCACGCTTCAGCCCGACGAAAAGCCGCTGGAGCTGCTGCAAAGCATCCTCAAGGCGATGGCAGAGATCCTTGCCTCCGCCGAGCAAAAATAAACATCATAGGAGCATTGCCATGAAAAAGAAACTTCTCGCGCTGATCTGCGCACTTGCACTGGTGTTCAGCCTTGTGGGCTGCACCATTTCCGCCCCGGACACCGTGGGCAGCATCGGTGATTTTGAGATCACCTCCGGCATGTATCTGCTGGCACAGTACGGTGCTTACCAGCAGGCCGCCCAGCTTGCCGGCACCGATCAGGACGCCACCGACGTAAAAGCCTTCCTGAAAGAGACCATCACCACCGACTCTGACAGCGGCGAGACCGCAGTTGTGAGCGACTATGTGGCCCAGAAAACGCAGGAAACGTTGGAAACGCTGGCCGCTGTGGATGCCCGCTTCAAGGCGCTGGGCGGTGAGCTGACCGACGAGCAGATCGCCACTGCCGACCGTTATGCCCAGCAGATGATGGACCAGTACGGCGACACCTACACCGCCAACGGCATTGGTCTGGAGACCGTCAAGGCATATGAACGTCTGCAGGTGGAGCACACCGCCCTGCTGGATATGGTCTACGGCCCGGACGGCGAGACCCCGGTGGAGGACGACGAGCTGACCAGCCATCTGGACGACAGCATGTATGAGATCTGCTACATCAGCATCCCGCTGTACAATACCAGCACCTACGCCTTTGCGGACGATGACCAGAAGGCCGAGATGCTCAAGCTGGCACAGGCCGCTGCCGACAGTGTCAACGCCGCAGGCGGCGAGACGGTCTCGGATCAGGTGAGTGCCCTGCATGAGACCGCACAGAATGCCCTGCCGGACATCTACGCTGTGCTGGACGGCAAAACTTCCGACGACAGCGCCAGCGTCCAGACCGAGCTGCTGACCGAGAGCGATGTTGCTTCAGCCTTTACGCAGGACGGTGCTGCCGATGCTCTGCGCAGCCTTTCCTACGGCGAAGCCGCTGCCGTGCAGATCAACGGCTCCACCCTGCTCCTGATGGTGCGTGTAGACCCGCTGAGCGTTTCTTCGCTGGACGACCTGCGCAGCCAGATCCTGAGCGATATGAAGGGCGGCGAGCTGGACGACGCACTGGCCGCAGGCGGTGCAGAGCTGGCACACGATCTGGACAGCTCTGCCATGAACAAACTGCCCGCCAAAAAGATCGTGAACAACAGCGCCAACAGCTGAGAGCTGCTGTAACATAAAACTCCCTCAGTCATCGCTGCGTGATGACTGAGGGAGTTTTTTCTTTCACCGCGTCACTTTTGCGAACTCTGCGGCAAGGGCAGCATTCACCGAGCGGACGGCATTGGCATCCGGCTTGATCTCGGCCCGGTCATAGGTGAACAGACCGTTCACCTCATCTTCCACATCCGTCAGCTGGGTGTACACCAGCGCTGAGAGTCCTTTTTTGAGCTGCGGCAGCACCGTGCCCAATTGCAGCTTTTTGCAGCGGGCGGTCAGGTCTGCGCGGCTCTTGGCCGTGCCGTAGCCGTAGGTTTTGCCCGGTGCTTCGTGCCCCGGCATGGGCCATGCAATGCCGCCGTATTCACTCAGGGCCACAGTGCGCTTTCCGGGCTTTACATGCAGCGGATAGAAATAGTTGTGGATGGAGCACACATCTCCGCCGCCCTGATCATACCAACCGCTGGCCTCGTCCACAAGGCGGGTATCGTCCAGCGTGCGGATGGCCTGCACTGCCCCGGCCGCATCAAACTGGCCCCAGCCTTCGTTGAAGGGTACCCAGCAGCCAATGCACGGATGGCAGTGCAAGGCTTCCACGGTGGCTTGCAGCTCTTTGCGGTATGTTTCCCGGCTGGATGCTTTTCCGCGGCTCAGCAGGCCCCAGAGCGGCTCTGCGTCGGGCAGGCGGCGCACAAGGGGCTGCAGCACATTGGTCAGGTAGGTGACGAACCACAGGTTGTATCTGCCGCCGCCGTTCACCATGTCCTGCCAGACCACAAGGCCCAGCCTGTCGCAGTGGTAGTACCAGCGCTGCGGCTCGATCTTGGCGTGCTTGCGCAGCAGATTGAATCCCAGCGCTTTCACCTCGCTCAGCTCCCGCTCCACCGCCGCATCGGAAGGCGGGGTATACAGGCCCTGCGGCCAGTAGCCCTGGTCCAGCAGGCCGTTGAGCAGGATGGACTTTCCGTTCAGGCAGAAGCGCAGCACGCCCCGCGCATCCGGCTCACAGCTCCACTTGCGCAGGGCAAAGTAGCTGTGCACGGTGTCGAACTGCTCCTCCCCTCCCTGCATGGTGCCCACGGTCAGGTCATACAAAAACGGGGTATCCGGGCTCCACGGAAAGAAATGTTCCTCCGGGATGTTCAGCGTCACCTCGCCGTCCCGGTCGGCTTCATCGCTGCCCCAGTCCTCGGCAATGGTCACGCCCCCGGCCCGCACCACGGCCCACAGGTTCACTGCACCTCCGGGCATGGAAGTATGGGCTTTCACGGTCACGGTGCGGGCATCGTAGTCCGGCGTGACCGTGAGCGACTGGATATAGTTTTCCGGCACACGCTCCATCCAGACCGTCTGCCAGATGCCGCTCTGGGCCGGATAGAACATGCCGCCGGGCTTCAGGGTCTGCTTGCCCCGTGCCTGCGTGCCGCTGTCCGTGGGGTCCTGCACGGCCACCCACAGGCTGTTGCGGCCCGTATCGTTGAGCTGGGCGGTGACATCCAGTGTGAAGGGCCAGTAGCCGCCCAGATGGCCGCCCACCAGATGGCCGTTCACCTGCACCGCACAGGCATCGTCCACCGCGCCGAAATGCAGCAGCACCCGGCCCCCTTCTCCCGGAGGGGGAGCAAAGGTGCAGTGGTAGTGCAGCCACTGGCCGGGCTGCAGGGTGCGGCCCACGCCGGAGGCCTTTGTTTCCGGAGAGTAGGGCACCAGAATGCTGCCGTCCCACGCAGCGGGGTATTCTGCTGTCTGAGTAATGGCGTACTTCCACAGGCCGTTCAGGTTCTCATAGCTGTCCCGGCGCATAGCCGGGCGAGGATATTCCGGGAGTGGGTGCATGGTTTCACCGCCTTTGATTTGTTGGTTTCATTCTAGCACAGGGCGGGTGGCTTGTATAGACTGAGCAGCGACGATTTAAAATTGCCGCCGCGTTCGCTTTGGACGAGTTGTGGCACCCGCGCCTCGAAAGTAGCGGAGACCTTGCTGTGTTGAACACACAGCATTTGCTGCGCAAACCGGTCTGCGCCTTGAAAGCCCCACCGGGGCTTTCATGCCCTACGGGCACCGCCGTCCTTTCTGGTACTCTTTTGTGCGTGCAAAAGAGTACATATTCGGCGGTAATGCCTTTTGCAAAAGCCATAGAATCTGCCCCACGCGATTACGCTCTGCACCGGAAGCATTTTCCACATACAAAAAGGCTGCTGCACCAAATGGCGCAGCAGCCTTTGCTTTTGCAATGATAAAACAGAAAACCAGAAGTCAGAGCTTACTCTTCGTCCTCATCCTCGTCATCCTCTTCGTCATCATCGTCCTCTTTCGGCTTATAGAAGATGCCGCTCAGGAGGATGCTGATGAAGTACAGCAGCACCATGGGGCCGGCCACCATGCACTGAGACACGATATCCGGCGGGGTGACAACGGCCGCGATGAAGAAGATGATCACGATGGCAACGCCGCGCACCTGCTTGAGCAGCTGCGGGTTGATAATGCCCATCTTGGACAGGATGATGGTGATCAGAGGCATCTCAAACACGCAGCCAAAAATGATGAACATGGTCAAGCAGAGGTTGACATAGCTCTCGATACTGGTGGTGGTCTGGATGTACTCGGCACCCTCGATGCCGGTGCTGAGGAAACGCAGCATGAAGGGCATCATGAGCTTGTAGGCGAACAGCACGCCCACGCAGAACAGGATAAGGCCCAGCAGCATGACCAGCTTGAAGAAGGTGCTCTCGCTCCGTTTCAGGCCCGGCTTTGCAAATGCATAGATGTGGTAGAACGCCACCGGCACAGTGACCACCACGCCTGCCAGAATGGAGACGCGGAAATACTGCATCAGCTTTTCCTGCGGGGCAATGGAAACAAACTCGTAATAGTCGCGGCCCATGGCAGTGAGCAGATCGATCAGACGGTCGGCGTATGCCAGCGAGACCACAACACCCACCACGAACACCACCGCGCAGATGATCAGCCTGTTCCGCAGTTCTTTCAGATGGCCGGTCAGCGTCATGCTGCCGTCCTCTGCCATGACTTCGGCTTTTTTCTTTTTGCGCTTAACGTTCGTAGCCACAATTACTCCTCGTCTTCGTCCTTCTTGGAAACCTGCTTCTCGGTCTTCTCCTCGGAATCATCGGAGCCTTCCTCGTCCTCCATGCCCTTCTTGAAGCCGTTGATGGTCTTGCCGAACATCTTGCCCAGCTTCGGCAGGTTCTTGGGTCCAAAGATCAGCAGAGCGACGACCAGGATGATCAGCAGTTCGTTAGTACCAATACGCATAATAAAAATCTCCTTTTTACTTTGCCGCGCCGCGTGGCGGGCTTATTGCATGTATCAGGCAACCGCGGGCGCGGGTGCATCCAGTAAGTAATCAGTCCTTCGGCAGAACATCATTCTGACGAGGGTCTTCCTCCACCGGCTCGGCCGCAGGAGCAGCCTCGGCAGCTTCCTGTGCGGGAGCCGCTTCTGCAGCAGGCTCGGCCTTTTCCTCTGCGGGTGCAGCGGCAGGCTCAGCCTTTTCAACCGGGGCGGCGGGTTCTTCGGCCTTCTCGGCAGGTGCAGCGGTCTCCTCAACGGGAGCGCTCTCCTCTGCCTTGGCGGCAGGCGCAGCGTCCTCTTCCAGCTCTTCCACCGGCTCCTCGGTCAGCTCGGTCACTTCCTCGGCGGCTTCTGCCTTGGCAGCTTCCTCCTTGCTGGTCTTGCCGATACCGGTAAAGCTCTTGGTCACATCCTTGACGCTGTTGTCGATATCCTTCTTGATATCGGTCAGCGGGGCAACAGCTTCCTTCAGGGGAGCCTGGATCTCATTCAGCGGCTCCACAACGTTCTTCTGGATCTCCTCAGAAGCAGCGCCGGTGTACTTTTTCAGTTCACGCAGCATCTTGCCGATCTTCTTTGCGTAGACAGGCAGCTGATCCGGGCCGATGAACACGAACGCCACGATCACGATGACGACAAGTTCCCAAAAACCAATTTTCATACTAACTCGTTTCCTTTCCTGTGCGGCGGGACGTTTTCCGGGGCCGACGCACCTGCATTGCAGTGCGTGCCGCGAACCGTTCTTTGCCCTGTTCTTCGTCCGCTTCCGTGGGAGTTCGGCGCTCTTTGCGCCTGTGTTGCCCTACTTATACCGAAAAGTGGTGAACTCATTCTGAACAATATATGAATTTTTCATGAACGAGTGCATATTCAGGGGGTTTTTGTAAACAAATAATATTTTACGCTTGCTTTATTACATTTTGGATAGGATACAACAGTGCAGTCTTTTGCAAAAAAAGAGGACACCGCACAAAACGGTGTCCCCTGAAGCGTTCTTTGCGGGGATCAGTGGCCGCAGCTCTCGCAGTGGTCGCAGTCCTCTTCGAGCTTACCCACGATGGGTTCCGGATCGATGCCCTGACGGCGGTAGTAGTCGGACAGAGCAGCCTTGACGGCCTGCTCGGCCAGAACAGAGCAGTGCACCTTGATGGGAGGCAGACCTTCCAGAGCTTCCACAACGGCCTTGTTGGTCAGCTTGAGCGCCTCGTCGATGGTCTTGCCCTTGATGAGGTCGGTGGCCATGCTGCTGGTGGCGATGGCGGCACCGCAGCCGAAGGTGAGGAACTTGACATCCACGATCACGTTGTTCTCGATCTTCAGGTACATGCGCATGATGTCGCCGCACTTGGGGTTGCCCACTTCGCCCACGCCGTTTGCGTCGGGGATCTCACCCACATTGTGCGGATTTGCAAAATGCTCCATGACCTTTGCGCTATACATGCTTGCCATAATTACTGCTCTCCCTTCAGGCTGAACTGGCGGGCCGTGTTCTGGCCCTGCAGCCACATACAACTCATAGCACGGCGGCGGGGGATCACTTCCTCCAGCACGTCGCACAGATATTTTGCTTCTTCCATGGTGTTCTGCGGGCCAAAGGTGAACCGCATGGAGCCGTGGCCGATCTCCTCAGGCACGCCGATGCTCAGCAGGACGTGGCTGGGGTCCAGACTGTCGGAGTTGCAGGCAGAGCCGGTGGAGGCGCAAATGCCGTGCATATCCAGATCCAGCAGGATGGTCTCGCCTTCCAGACCCGGGAAGCTGATGTTCACATTGTTGGGCAGACGGGGGCTGCGGCCGCCGTTCAGGCGGGCTTCCGGGATGTTCTTGAGGACGCGGTCGATGACATAATCGCGCAGCTCGCTCTCATGGGCCATGCGCTCATCCAGATGCGCCGTGGCGATCTCCAGTGCCTTGCCCATGGCAGCAATGCCGGCCACGTTCTCGGTACCTGCACGGTGGCGGGCCTCCTGACTGCCGCCATCGATCAGGTTCTGGGGCCATACGCCCTTGCGGCAATACAGGGCACCCATGCCCTTGGGGCCGTTGAACTTGTGGGCGCTCATGGACAGCATATCCACGCCCAGTTCCTTCACATCCACGGGGATGGCACCCACAGCCTGCACCGCGTCGGTGTGCATCCACACACCGTGCTTGTGAGCGACCTCGGCGATCTCCTTGATGGGCTGGATGGTGCCGATCTCGTTGTTGGCCATCATGATGCTGACCAGCGCGGTATCGGGACGGATGGCAGCTTCCACGTCCTCGGGACGGATGTAGCCCTCGGCGGTGGGCTTGATATAGGTCACTTCAAAGCCCATGCGCTCCAGTGCAGCCATGCTGTGCATGATGGCATGGTGCTCAAAAGCGCTGGTGATGAGGTGCTTTTTGTTCTGGCGTGCCTTGGTGAAGGCGGTGCCCTTTACGGCCCAGTTGTCGGCCTCGGAGCCGCAGCTGGTAAAGAAGAGCTCAGCCGGACTTGCATTGATGGCCTTTGCCACCTGCGCACGACCGGTGTCCACGAATTCCTTAGCTTCATAGCCCACACTGTAATGGCTGCTGGGGTTGCCGCAGGCACCGCTCAGGGCTTTGACCATCATTTCCAGTGCCTCGGGAGCACAGGGAGTGGTGGCAGCATTATCCAGATAAACCACTTTTTCCATGTTTTCCATAGGAATGATCCTTTCTTATTGAATGCGTCTGCGGGAGCCTTGAATGCCCTGTGCAGATGCGGAATCCTTTCAACGGATAAGTTATACCATATCATTCCCTAGTATGTCAATATGAATACTGGATTTTCGTGATTCAGTCACCTTTTTTGCCCTTTCCGGTCAGTTTTCCCAGTACCACCTTCCACTTGGGGTAGCCCCAGCGCTTATCTTCGGCAAAATCGTCCGCCAGCTTCCACGGAAAATTGCTGCCATCAAAGTAAAGATTGCCCGTCTCGTCCACGCGGTCCAGCTTTTTGGGCAGATACGCCTCGTCGTAGTAGCTCTTGCGGCGGTCGGGCAGCACCCAGTGCAGGGTGCCGTCCTCGTCCATGCCGGATGCCCATACGCCGAACACGAAGGTTGCGGCTTCGCCGTAGCAGTGCTGCTCAAAGCGGATGGCACCATCGTAATAGAACTTGATGACCTCCAGCGTGCCGGATTCCTTTTTGCCGTCGCGGCCCAAGGTGGGGCGGTAGTCCTGCTGGTAGCGGCAGCCGCAGTGACTGCCGGCAAAATCTTTTGCGTGGAACGACATGGAGTTATCCTTCTTTCTTTTTAAAAATGCCCTTCAAAGTCGCCCTCGATCTCATAGGGCCAGCTCAGGATGCCGCCCAGATCGTACAGGCGGGTGTAGCCAAGGCTTTCCAGCTTGCGCACGGCATCGGCACTGCGGCGGCCGGTGCGGCAGTAGATCAGCCATACAGCGTTCTTATCCGGCAGCACCTCAGCCGCACGGCTCAGCACCTGACCCAGCGGCAGCAGCTTTGCGCCGGGGATGTGGCCCACGGCAAACTCGTCCGGCTCCCGGACATCTACAGCAGCCGCCTCGTGTGCATCCAGCAGACGGATGGCATCGGCAGCCGTGATCTTCTCACTCATACTCTCACTCCTTATAGTATCCTTTTATCCATCCTATGATAACAGACCTTTTTTGTTTGCACAAGAGGATACCTTTGCAAAATCCGAGCAACGTGCTATACTATAGGAAGCAATAAGGAGAGGATCGCCATGAAATTTTCGACCAAAAGCCGTTATGCCCTGCGCCTGATGGCCGAGCTGGCACGTTATGCGCCGGGCACCACCGTGAGCCTGAAGGAGATCAGTGAGCGGCAGAACCTGAGCCTGAAATATTTGGAGCAGATCGTGACCCCGCTGGCCCGTGTGGGCCTTGTAAAAAGCGAGCGCGGCAGTCAGGGCGGCTACCGCCTGACCAAAGCCCCTGCCGACTACACCGCCGGCGAGATCCTGCGCGCCATTGAGGGCAGCGTGGCACCCATTCCCTGCCTTGGCAGCGAGACCAACGAGTGTCCCATGTGGGAGCAGTGCTTCACCCTGCCCTTCTGGACCGGCCTTGATGAGGTGATCAACCAGTATATCGACAGCGTAACGCTGGAACAGCTTTCCAGCCAGCTGCCTGCATCCGATAAAAAAGAAGGCTGTTGCAGCTGCGGCACGAAAAATGCCTGAATCTTGAAAGAAATGCTTGACATTCGCCTTTGCATCGGCTATAATAACAAAGCATTCAGCGAATGCCTATAGGGGTATAGCTCAGCTGGTAGAGCAGCGGTCTCCAAAACCGCGTGCCGTGAGTTCGAAACTTACTACCCCTGCCATAAACGCACAGGTTCTTCGGAGCCTGTGCGTTTTGTTTTTGTACTCAAAGCAATCCGCACTCCGTCAGCCTGCTTTTGCAGTCATACAACAAAAAACACCCCGAAGTCCTAAGGCTTCGAGGTGTCTGCTGTGGAGCTGCTATCCAGATTCGAACTGGAGACCTCATCCTTACCAAGGATGCGCTCTACCAACTGAGCTATAGCAGCAAATGGCGACCCGGATCGGGCTCGAACCGACGACCCCCAGCGTGACAGGCTGGTGCTCTAACCAACTGAGCTACCGGGCCATGATCGCTCAAGTTTCGCGCGGCGCTTACCGCCGGAACGTGCTTTATTATATCGAAAAAGCGTCCGCTTGTCAAGCATGAATTTACGAAAAACGCAAAAAAGCCTGAAAGAGCCGTTCAAAGCCCGCTCTGCCCTGTTCCGGACCCGCACAGCAGAAACGATCTACAAAAGAAAAACGCCCCGAAATCTTTCGACTTCAGGGCATCTGAGCTGGAGCTGCTATCCAGATTCGAACTGGAGACCTCATCCTTACCAAGGATGCGCTCTACCAACTGAGCTATAGCAGCGCAATCACAGCTCAGTTATAATACCACAGTTTCCACCGTTTGGCAAGAGGTTTTTGCAAAAAAATCTGGATTTTTGCAAAAAAGTCGTTTTTTACGAAAAAACTCCCCCAGTCTGCTTACGCAGACAGCCCCCTCGGAGATGGGGCCTTTGGCAGTACGGACAACTTTCCGGTTTTGCCAAGGGCTCCCTCTCTGAGGGAGCTGGCATCGCGCAGCGATGACTGAAGGAGTCTTACTTTATCACTCGATCAGGCCGTTCAGCAGGGACAGGCACTTGCGGCTGTGCAGCTTGCGGATCGCCTTTGCCTCGATCTGGCGCACACGCTCACGGGTAACGCCAAAGTCACGGCCAACCTCTTCCAGCGTACGGGGACGGCCATCGTCCAGACCAAAGCGCAGGCGGATGACCTTCTCTTCACGAGGGGTCAGGCTCTTGAGAGCCAGATTGATCTGCTGTGCCACCATGGCGCGGTCTGCGGCCTTGCCAGGGGCTTCGGCGTTTTCGTCTGCGACGAAATCGCCCAGAGAGGAATCTTCTTCCTCACCCACGGGGCTTTCCAGACTTGCCGGCTCCTGTGCCATGCGCTGGATCTCGCGCACACGCTCCACGCTCATATCCATAGCCTTTGCCAACTCTTCCGGGGTCGGCTCGTGGCCGTTCTGGTACACCAGCTGGTTGGTGGCCTGACGCATCCGGTTGATGGTCTCCACCATGTGCACCGGAATGCGGATGGTACGGGCCTGATCCGCAATGGCACGGGTGATGGCCTGACGGATCCACCAGGTTGCATAGGTGGAGAAGCGGAAGCCGCGGTCACAGTCGAACTTCTCGGCAGCCTTGATCAGGCCGATGTTGCCCTCCTGGATCAGATCCAGGAATGCCAGATTGTGGCCCACATGCTTTTTGGCAATGGACACCACCAGACGCAGGTTTGCTTCGCTCAGGCTGCGGCGGGCGTTCAGGCCATCGCGGCGGGTCTTGAGCAGCTCAGCGCGCTTTTCGTCGCTCAGGGGGCCGTTCTCCACAGCCTCCATAGCTTCCTCTTCGGCAGCCTTTTCCTCGGCATCCTCGCTGGGCTTCTCGTTGCCCTCCTCGTCCAGATCTTCGGTATAGCTGCGGCTGTTCTCATCCTCTTCAAACGAGAAACGGGCGCTGTTCTTTTTGATGTACTCCGGCCCGCCGTACTTCTGGCGGTCGGCCTGCAGGATGTGCGCCGCCTCGGCACCGGCATGGATGCGGCGGCTCAGCTCCACCTCCTGCTCCGCGCTCAGCAGCGGGATCTGGCCGATCTGCTTGAGGTAGTTCTTAACGGGGTCGTCCAGCAGTTCGTCCATGGCAGCCTTCAGGTCTGCAGGGTTCTCCTCGCTCTGCTCTTCCTCGTCCTCGCTGATGCCCATATCATCGTTGTTGTTCTCGGCATTCTCGACCTCGGCCATGATGCTGTCCACATCCAGCGTAGGCTCTGCATCCTCTTCCAGAACCTTGATGCCGCGTTCTTCCAGAAGGGTGTAGAGCGTTTCCTCATCCATTCTGCACTGTGCAGCCAGCGCCTTGGCCTCCTTGGCCGAAATGGTGCCTTCGCCTTTCGTCAACAGTTCCTTTAAAGTCATGCCCATTTTGCTCTCTCCTTCTTGCTCCGGGGATGCTCCCGCCGGGGGAAATCCTGTAATAAAGTGTTCCTGCGCATCAGATCACAAGTCCTCCGTTCACGCCGAACACCTGACCGGTGATGTAGCCCGCACCCTCGCCGGCAAGGAACACCAGCAGCTGCGCCACTTCGTCTGCGCTGCCAAGACGGCCCACAGGGGTCTCTTCGGCCAGCGCGGCCTTATCCTCGGCGGTGAATGCTGCCATCATATCGGTATCAATGACCCCGGGCGCAACACAGTTCACTGTGATGCCGCTTGGGCCTTCTTCTTTGGCCAAAGCCTTGGTCAGGCCGATCAGGCCTGCCTTTGCTGCAGAGTAATGCACCTCGCAGCTGCCGCCGGTCTGGCCCCACATGCTGCTCACGGTCAGGATGCGTCCGGCCTTGCGGCGGATCATACCCGGCAGCGCCAGCTGACACAGGTGGAACGCACCGGTCAGGTTCACGTCCAGCATATGCTGCCACTCTTCCGGGGTGATGTCGGTGAACAGCTTCTGCTGGGCGATGCCCGCATTGCTCACCAGCACATCCACACGGCCCAGTGCCTGTTCTGCGGTGCGGAACGCAAGCTCGCAGCTGGCGCGGGACGCCACATCGCACTGCACGGCGGTGATGCCGGGCAGCTGTTTTTCCAGCTCTGCAGCGGCTTTGGCATTGCTGTGGTACAGCACCGCCACGCGGTAACCCGCCGCATAGAACGCCCGGGCCGCAGCGGCACCAATGCCGCGGTCGCCGCCGGAGATCAGCACACAGCGGCCATTGGCTGCTGCCTGCACGGTAGGTGCAGGTGTTTTCTCCGGCTCTTCCTGCACAGGCTCCGGCATTTCCGGCTGCGGCGCAGGCTGGGGCTTTTCCAGCACCATCACCCGGGTGGGTTCGTCCACCACGGGTGATGCCGCCTTTGGCTTTGGCGGTACGGGCGGCTCCTGTGCAGCCTGTTCCGGCTGCGGCTCCTCACCCGACAGATTGAACGTCAGTTCAAATTCATCTTCGTACAAGAGTATAGTCCTCCTGTCGTGATCTCTGCACTGCAAAGGTATGCCGTGCAGGAGATGTCTGTGCGGCCCATCGCCGTCCGTTCAGCGTCCATTTCTTATCCGGTCAAAGTCCGGTGCTCGGCGCGGCAGACAGCTGCATAAGGTGGGTTTCGACAAAACACCATTAAATAATATAGCACAATTTGCCGAAAAAAGAAAGTGGAAGCCGCCTACTTTTTACGCAGCTTCCACTTTTTTACGGTTTCTTCATATTCCATGCCGGTCATACAGGCGGTTTCCACTTCGGCCGGGCCGCAAGCCGTGCCCGCAGATCCTTGAAAAACGCCTGCAGCAGCTCCTGTGCTTCCTCTGCGCGCAGCCCCTGCTCCACCACCGGGTGGTGGTTGAAGGGCATTGCAAACAGGTCAGTCACACTGCCGCAGCAGCCCGCCTTGGTGTCTGCCGCGCCGTATACCACCCGCCGGATGCGGCTGTTGATGATGGCCCCGGCGCACATGGGGCACGGCTCCAGCGTGACGAACAGCTCGCACTCCCACAGCCGCCAGCCGCCCAGCTTTTTGCAGGCGGCATCAATGGCCAGCAGCTCTGCATGATGCAGGGCGTTTTTTTCGGTCTCGCGGGTGTTGTGGGCGGCAGCTACCACCTCGCCGTTGCGGGCCACCACGGCCCCCACCGGCACCTCGCCCAGTGCAGCCGCCTTGCGGGCTTCTTCCAGCGCAAGGCCCATCAGTTCAGAATCGGTCATAGGTTCCCCTTTATCCTGCTGCAAAAACCAGCAGATTATTCAATGTATGCAAAAGCATTCCCGGCCATACCCTGCCGGTGCGTTCACGAAGTGCGCCCAGCACAAGGCCACAGCCAAGCGCCCACGCCATGCCCGCCGGGGTGCCGTGCTGCACCGCAAACAGTACCGCCTGCAGCGCCGCGGCCTGCCATCTGCCCAAGGGCTGCGCCAGCTGCTGGATGGCCCCGCGGAACACCAGTTCCTCCACGACAGGTGCAGCGATGCAGTGGTGCACAAAACTCAGCGCCCGCACATCCCACGCCGGGGCAGGCAGAAATGCCAGCACTTTGCCTGCCAGCAGGTAGGTCAGTGCGCAGCCGAACGCAGCCAGCAGCGCCCTTGTTTTTGCCTTTTGCTCCATGGCCTGCCCTCCCTGCTGTGCGGTTCTCAGCGCCTATCTTATCATAAGCAGCGGCTTTTACGCAAGTATTTTGCGCTGGGACGAAGCAATTTTCGCTCAGGTAATTGACTTTTCCCTGTGGATTCTGGTATAATGTTTCCCGACGTTTTATTGCAAAGCGTCGGGAAACATGACTTGAATTTGTTTTTACCGGAAATCCGGAGGTATTTTATGATCCGTATTCTCACCGATTCTGCGTCCGACATCCTGCCCGCCGAAGCCGAGCAGCTGGGCGTGACCGTGATCCCTCTGAACGTGACGCTGGAGGATGGCAGCATCCTGCGGGATGGCATCGACATGACCCCCACCGAGTACTATGCCCATCTGGCCAGCTGCCGCAAGCTGCCCACCACCAGCCAGCCCAGCCCGGAGCTGTTCGAGAAGTTCTATCTGGAAGCCGCTGCCGCCGGGGACGAAGTGCTTGGCATCTTCCTGTCCCACGAGCTGTCCGGCACATGGCAGTGCGCAAAGCTGGCCGCAGACCTCGCCAATGTAGACAACGTGCTGTTTGTGGACAGTGCCACCGTGTGTCTGGGCGAATCGTTGCTGGTGCGTCTGGCCGTGCAGCTGCGTGACGCAGGCAAGACGCTGGTGCAGATCGCCACCGATCTGGAGCACGCCAAGGAGCACCTGCATCTGGTTGCCGCAATCGACGATCTGAAGTATCTGCGCAAGGGCGGCCGTCTGCCTGCCGCTGTGGCCGTCGCGGGCGGGATGCTGGGCATCAAACCCCTCATCACCATCAAGGACGGTAAGGTAGCCATGGCCGGTAAGGCCCGCGGCCTGCCCGGTGCCTATGTGGCCCTGTTCAAGAAGATCGAAGAGCTGGGCGGCATCAGCCCGGACTTTGCCGCTGTTGCCGGTTATTCTTCCAGCCTGCGGGAAGTGCAGCCCATCGAGAACTACTTCCGTGAAAATCTGCACATGGGCGAACCGCTGGTGCGCCAGATCGGCTGCGTTATCGGCACCCACGCAGGCCCCGGTGCATTTGGTCTGGCATTCTTTGACAAAGGGCTGGTGCTGGAATAAGCGACCACCGAAAAAAGATCATCCGAGCAAAGTCGGGCAGCCTGCGGGCTGCCCGACTTGTTTTTTGCAGCGGGAAACGGGCGCAAACTCCCTCAGTCAAAACCTGACGGTTTTGCCAGCACCCTCGGAGAGGGAGCCTCTGGCGCGCCCGGCGCTCACAGCACTGCGTCCGAGATGAGCTTGCCCAGCAGCAGCACCAGCACCACCAGCATCATGGGACGGATAAAGCGGGCCCCCTTTTTCAGGGCGAAATGGGACCCCAGCAGGTTGCCCAGAATGTTGCTGACGGCGCAGGGGATGCCGATGTGGAACACCACCAGACCGTTCATCAGATAGGTGAACAGGCTGGCGTAGTTGCTGGCAAGATTCAGCACCTTGCCGTTGCCGTTGGCGGTGCGCAGGTCAAAGCCCATCAGGGTGGTAAAGGCAATGATGGCAAAGGTGCCGGTGCCCGGGCCCACGATGCCGTCGTACAGGCCGATGCCCAAGCCGATGCCCAGCGCCAGCAGGGTCTTTTTCAGGTTCAGGGTGCCGTCGTCCCGGTTCTGGTCCGGCAGGTCGCGCTGCCACAAAATGACCACCGCCGCCACTGGCAGGATGAGGAACATCATGGTGCGCAGCAGTTCATCGCTGAGCAGCAGCACGATATGTGCCCCCAGGGCACTGCCCGCAAAGCTGCCAATGGCTGCAAGGATGCCCACCTTCAGGTTCATTGCACCGTTTTTGAAAAAGTTGGCTGTGGCAAAAGTGGTGCCGCAGGCGGCGCTGAATTTGTTGGTAGCATAGGTGTAGTGGGGCGGAAGCCCGGCAAACAGATAGGCCGGCAGGCTGATAAGACCGCCGCCTCCGGCTGCCGAATCCACAAAGCCTGCAAAGCCCGTCATCAGAACGAGAAACGCCATCATCCATGGCGAGAGCGTGATCCCCATTGTTATAATTCCTTTTATTTTTCCAATTTTGTTCTTTGGGAGAACGTGCGTCTCAGGACAGGGACAGTCGGCCCTCACAGGCCAGCACCTGATCCAGGATCATCCGCGAGACGCGGGCACCGTACACCATGGCGGGGTGTTCATTGTACTCGATGATATCGTGAAAGTCCTTGTTCATCAGCACGATGACATACTCGCCGTAGGGGGTGTGGACGATGCCGCCGTCGTTGCGGCAGGCGTTCATACTGCCGCTCTTGCTGGCTACCCAGATCAGCTCCGGCGCGCCGGTCTCCTCGCAGTCGAGGTAATACTGCGGGAAGTCGTGGGTCAGCATGGTGTTGTAGTGCTGCTGGCGCAGGATGGAAAGCATCTCCGCGCTGGCTTCCCGGCTGACCAGCTCCCCTTTTGCAATGCGGGCGAACAGCGCCGCGTAGTCGCGCGGCGTGGTGGTGCCAAGCCGGCGGTAGCGGTCAAAGTGCAGCGGATTGTGCAGCACAGTATGCGCAAAGCCCAGCTCCCGGATGCAGGCGTTGATGGTATCCAGTCCCAGATAGTCGATGATCATATTGGTGGCGATGTTGTCCGAGCAAATGATCATCATGGTGGCGGTGTCCTTCACCTTGAGCTTTGCGCCCACGCCCAGCGCGCGCAGCATACCGCTGCCGTCCACGAACTGGCTCTGCTCATAGGTGATCTCTTCGGCAAGGTCTGCTTTGCCGCGCTGCGCCTGCAAATACAATGCAGCGAGAATGAATGCCTTGATGGTGGATGCCGTCTCAAATTCTTCGTCCGCGCCCACCTCCACGGTATGGCCCTGCAGGTCGTCCACGAACACGCTCATTTTGCCCTGATAGCAGTACAGCTCCGCAGCAATGCGTTTTTCCAGCGTCATGTTTTTATCCATATCGGCATATTCTCCGTTGTTATTACAGGTTCTCCTCAAAAAAGCGCATGGCATTGCGGTAGTAGATGCCTTCCACCTCGTCCTCGGTAAAGCCCTCTTTGCGCAGGGCATCCGCCAGCAGCGGCAGGAAGGCAGCATTTTCCAGCTGGTGAGGGCCATCGATGCCATCAAAATCGCTGCCAAGGGCAATCATCTGCGCACCGCCTACCTGCTTATAGTGGGCTGCATGCTTTGCGATCATCTCCACCGTGCTGCGGCAGTTTTCCGGGTGGGTGGGGTCGGTGTCCAGAAAGGGCGCATAGTAGTTCAGGCCCGCAATGCCGCCGCGCTCCGAAAGGGCGCGGATCATCTCATCGGTCAGGTTGCGGGTGTGGGGTGCCAGTGCGCGGCAGTTGGAGTGGCTGGCCGCAAAAGGCCGGGTGCCGTGCTCCACGATATCCCAGAAGCCCTTGTCCGAAAGGTGGCTCACATCCACGATCATGTGCATCCGTTCCATCTCGGCCAGAAATTCAAAGCCCTTCCCGGTCAGGCCCTTTTCGGTCTGGGGCACCAGCACCCCGCCGGGGTTCCGCTGCGGGCTTGCCAGCTCGTTTTCGTGGTTCCATGTCAGGGTCATCATGCGCACGCCCAGCTCATACATCCGGCGCAGCACCCCCACGCTGCCCTTGCAGCAGGCGCCTTCCTCGATGGTGAGCATCCCGCTGATCTTTCCCGCCGCAGCATTCCGGCGGATGTCCGCCGCCGTGTACACCGGAGCAATTTTTTCCGGGTATGCCGCCATGATGCGCTTGAACTGGTCGATCTCTTCCAGCGCTGTCACCAGCGGGTCCGCTCCGGGCATCTTATCACCCAGATTGACGAATGCTGCAAAGCACTGCAGCAGATAGTCGCCTTTTTGTAATTTTTCAAGGTCGATATGCAGATCGTTCTGCGCGAAGCTCTTGGGCCGGCCCGCATGTTCGGCTTTGCGCAGCTCGCTGAGGGTATCGCAGTGCAGATCCCAGACTTTCATGATGTTTTCTCCTCTTTATTCCTCTTGCAGCAGCTGCAGCAATTCCTCTGGTTTCATGGACAGGATCGCTCCGTCTGCCGAGCCGGTGACCGTCTCGGCAAGGTCCTGCTTTGCCTGCTGCAGCTCCACGATCTTTTCTTCAATGGTGTCCTGCGCAATGAGCTTGTACACCTGCACCGGATTGCGCTGGCCGATGCGGTAGGCGCGGTCGGTGGCCTGATTCTGCGCAGCCACGTTCCACCACGGGTCGTAGTGGATGACGATATCTGCCGCCGTCAGGTTCAGGCCGGTGCCGCCCGCCCGCAGCGAGATGAGGAACACGTCCGCTTCGCCGCTGTTGAACCGGCGCACAAGCTCTGCACGCACCGGCTTTGGGGTGGAGCCCTGCAGGGTAAAGTGGCTCACGCCCGCTTCGTCCAGCCGTTTTGCCAGCAGTTCCAGCATGGAGGTGAACTGGCTGAACAGCAGGATGCGGTGTCCGCCCTCCACAGCAGCCGTCACCAGCTCCATGCAGGCTTCCAGCTTGGCACTGCCGCCGTCCCAGTTGTCTGCCACAAGGCGCGGGTCGCAGCAGATCTCCCGCAGGCGCATGAGCACTGCGAACACCGCCATTTTATCCTCCGGCTTTGCAGCGCGCAGCTTTTCCCGCGCGTCCACCACAGCGGCAAGGTAGAGCTTGCGTTGCTGCTCGTCCAGCTCGATACGGTGGAGATTCTCGGTCTTGGGGGGCAGCTCTTTGAGCACCTCGGACTTCATGCGCCGCAGGATGAACGGCCCGGTGAGTTGGTTCAAACGGCGCAGTGCGTCTTTGTCGTCCTCCTGCACGATAGGCTTTTCAAACCGGGCGCAGAAGGTCTTGTAGGGCGGCAGATACCCCGGCATCAGGAAGGAGAAGATGCTCCACAATTCGCCCAAGCGGTTCTCCACCGGGGTGCCGGTAAGGGCAAACCGCACTTTGCTGTTCACCCCGCACACCGCCTTGTACTTTTGGGTAGTGTGGTTTTTGATGGCCTGCGCTTCGTCCAGAATGCAGGCGTAGAATTGCTGCCCGCTGTAAAGCTCCTCGTCCCGGCGCATCAGGTCATAGCTGGTCACCACAAGGTCGGCTTCCGCCCACTGCTTTGCCAGCTCTGCCCGGTGAGCAGCGTCACCGTCCACAGCCACGCAGGAAAGCTGCGGCGTGAACTTCTGGCATTCCTCCTGCCAGTTGAGCACCAGCGATGCCGGGCAGACGATGAGGCTGGGCAGGCGCTGGCCGCTTTCCTTCATGGCCAGCAGGTAGCTGAGCACCTGCACGGTCTTACCAAGGCCCATATCGTCGGCCAGAATGCCGCCCATGCCGTAGCCGTCCAGCGTGCGCAGCCAGCGGTAGCCATCCCGCTGGTACTTGCGCAGCACATTGTGCAGGCTTTCCGGCGGAGTATACTCGCTGTCCTTCACGGCGTGAAAGCTGCGGCTGATGCGGCGGAACGCATCGTCGCGGTTGAAACGCAGGCCGTTCTGGCCCGAGAGCGCCCAGTCGAGACTGGGTGCACGGTAGAGCGGCAGCTCGGCGTGGCCGCTCTTGAGCTTGGCCCCAGAAAGTTCCAGTGTATCGTTCAGTTCGTCCAGCCCTTCCAGACTGTCGTCCAGCCGCAGCAGACGGCCGTCCCGCAGGCGGTGGTAGCGCTTTTTCTGGTGCAGGGAGCGCAGCAGGTCTTTCAGCTCTGCCACCGGGAACTCGCCGGTATCCACTTCCAGATCCAGCACACTGCCGTGCACCGAAACGCCCACCGTGATGCGGGGCGGCGCGGCCTGCAGGCTGCGGAAGGCATCCGTCAGGTATACTTCACCCTCGGCCAGCAGGGCCGGCACGCCCTCCTCCAACATGCGGTAGATCTCGTCCTCGTCAGCGGTGCCGTACACTTCCTCTCTGCCGCCCACACCGGGCTGCAGATAAGAGGCCAGCAGCCGCTTTGCCCGGCTCTCGGCGCGCACATCCCGCAAAAGCCCTGCCGGAGACGGCACGAACGGCGTGACCTTATCCTCCCCGTACAAAAACTCCGCGTGTGCTTCGATGCGGAAGCTGTCCGGCGCGTCCAGATAGAACTGCACCACCGGTTCCAGCGGGATCTGGTTCAGCAGCAGACGTTCCGGGTCCACGATGTTCAGCTTGCTGCCCAGCTCCGGCAGCACATAGCTGCAAAAGGCCGTGGCATCTGCGCTGGTAAAGAACAGGCTTTTGCCGCCCAGCGCCTGCAATGCGGGCAGGATGCGGGTGCACCCGGGCCGCTGCAGCCGCCAGAGCGTATCCTCGCTGAACAGGTAATCATAGTCAAGGCCCTGCACAGCGGAAAGTGCGGGTTCGCCTTCCACCTGCACACCGCCGCGGCGGCGCTCCACGGTCATGGTAATGACGGGCAGACCTTCCCGCAGCTCGTACCCGCCCAAAAAACCGGTATGCTCGTACAGCTGCACAAGGTCATCAAAGATCTCGCCGGTCAGGATCATGCCTCCCGCCGGGCCTTGTTCGGCCCCGCCGTACACCCGCACGGCGGCTTTGTCCATGCTCTGCCTTGCGTTCACCTGACGGCGCAGCAGCTGCAAAAGCGCACGGGACTCTTCATCAAAGGCATCCCACCGGTGCACAAAAGCCAGTGCCTTGCCGTAGCTGACGCTTTTGCCCATCTCGACGGCTTCCATCAGGTTCGGGATGCTTTTTACCACATACTGCCGCCCGCCGTCCGAGATGCGCAGCCGCAGCCATGGCTGTGCGCCGGGCACGAGGGTCAGCTCCGGTTCCAGATGGGCAAAGCCGGTGCGCTGGGCGGTCTCGTCCACGCCAAGGTTTTCAAGGGCTGCTTCCTTGTAGGTATCCAGCAGCCTGCGGGCCTCGTGATCCGACACCGGCGTTTCACCGTGCCACTTTTTGCCAAATAGCATTTCCAGCCCGGAGGCATAGCTGTCCCGCCGGGCCGGTTCCGGGGCAAGGCCCGCCGCGCCGCGCACAACACCGGGAATCGCATCCGGCTTTGCCGCCGGTGCAGGGGCATTCTTTTCGGCATCGTCCAGCAGCAATGCGCCGATATGCTTGCAGTAGGTGCCCTCGCCGTTCTGGTTATACGGGCAGCTGCAGGACGCACTGACAAAGCTGCCGTTCTCCCGCAGCCATGCCTGCGTATAGTAATAGCTGCCGCCGCTGCCCTGTACCATGGCCGAAATATGGCGCACGCCATCGGCGTTCACGGTGCAGGTGCTCTGCTGGATGCGCTTGCGGTATTTCTTGGCCCGCTCAAAAATGTTATCGCCCAAAAGCGTGCGGATCTCGTCTGCATCCATGGCTGTTTCCTCCCGGTTTGGCTGTAAAACCTTCTTATCCTATAAGAATACCGCACCCGCACCCCGGATGCAAGAGGGATCTGCCGCCCAATTTCCATACAAAAAAATCCCGCTCCTTTTCAGGAACGGGATCATTTTACGATCTTGGAATGCTGCGGGGATCACTTGACAGTCTTGCCAAGCTCAGCATCCGTCTCAATGGCGCGCTCACGGATCTTTTCCAGCGTCTGCTCACTGAGGATATGCTCTGCCTTGCAGGCATCTTCGGCGGCGGTCTTTTCGTCCACGCCCAGCTGCATAAAGAAGTGGGTCAGCAGACGGTGACGGCTATAAATGCGCTCTGCGATCTCGCGGCCCGGTGCCAGCAGGGTCAGGTTGCCCTCGCCGTCCACCGCGATATAGCCGTTCTCGCGCAGCTTCTTCATGGCAATGCTGACGCTGGCTTTGGTAAAGCCCAGCTCATTGACCACATCGATGGAGCGCACACGGCCCATCCGCTGGGTGAGCATAAGGATCGTTTCAAGATAATCTTCTGCGGATTGGTGGATCTGCATGGTATGTTTGCCTCCTGTCTGTGCCGGGATGCAAAGCACCACGGTTTCATATAGTACAAGATATCACACTTTTTGCCGATGTGCAAGCAATTCGCGGAAGTTTGTTAAAACAAACCAAATTTATCCTGCGCAAATCTGCTGTTTTGCCGGTTTTTAGTCGGCCGCGTTTTGTGCAAAGGCGATAAATTATTTTGCTTCCAGATATGCCGTCGGGCCGGACTGGTACAGGTCACCGCCGTGGGCATCCAGGATCACCGTCAGCGGCATATCTTTCACAGTCAGGCGGCGCACGGCTTCACAGCCAAGGTCCGGCCATGCGATCACTTCCAGCGTCTGCACGCTTTTTGCCATCAGCGCACCGGCCCCGCCAAGCGCTGCCAGATACACAGCCCCGTTGCGCACCACAGCTGCCTTTACAGTATCGTCCCGCTTGCCCTTGCCGATCATGATCTTATTGCCAAGGTCCAGCAGGCGCGGGCTCATGGCATCCATGCGGCCGCTGGTGGTGGGTCCCGCCGAGCCGATCACCTGGCCCGGGCGTTCCGGCGTGGGGCCAACGTAGTAGATGGCGCTGCCGGTCAGATCAAAGGGCAGCGGTTCGCCTTTTTCCAGCGCTTCGGTCATCCGCCTGTGGGCCTGATCGCGGGCAGTGTACACCACGCCGGAAAGCAGCACGGTGTCGCCCGCCTTGAGCGGGGCAAGGTCCTCGGCCGTGCAGGGAGTCGTCAGTCTGTATTCCATCTTTGCCCCTCCTTACAGTTCCGCGCTTGCACGGCGGGTCACATGGCAGGAAACATTCACCGCCGCAGGCAGGCCCGCTACATGGGTAGGCATCTGCTCAATGGCAAGGCCCAGACAGGTGGTCCTGCCGCCAAAGCCCTGCGGGCCGATGCCCAGCTCGTTGATGGCGGCAAGCAGCTCCTGCTCCAGCTGTGCGTAATAGGGGTCCGGGTTCGGCACATCCAGCGGACGCAGCAGGGCCTTCTTTGCCAGATACGCCACCTTGTCAAAGCTGCCGCCCACGCCGATGCCCAGCACGATGGGCGGGCAGGGGTTGGAGCCTGCCAGCTTCACCGTGTCCAGCACGAACTTTTTGAAGCCGTCCACACCGTCGGCGGGCTTGAGCATTTTGATCTGGCTCATGTTCTCGCTGCCAAAGCCCTTGGGTGCCACCGTGATGCGGCAGCCCTCGCCGTCCACCAGATGCACTGTGATGGCCGCCGGGGTGTTGTCGCCGGTGTTGCCCCGGCGCAAAGGGTCTGCCACGATGCTCTTGCGCAGGTATCCGTCGGTGTAACCCCGGCGCACGCCCTCATGGATGGCAGCTTCAAAGCTGCCGTCAATGTGCACACCGGTGCCAAGCTCCACAAACACGCAGGCCATGCCGGTATCCTGACAGATGGGCAGGTTTTCTTCTTTTGCGGCGGAAAGGTTCGACCACAAAAGGTCGAGAGTACTCTTTGCCAGCGGCCACGGCTCTTCCTGCCGGGCCTTGTCCAGCGCCGCCTGCACGTCCTGCGGCAGGCGGGTGTTGGCTTCGATGCACAGCCGTGCAACGGTATCCGTGATCTCCTGTGCGGAAATGGTTCTCATAAACGCTTCCTCCGCTTACAGACGGGCAACGCCGGTCTCGCGGGCAGCCTTTGCCACGGCATTTGCCACAGCTTCGGCCACGCGGGGGTCGAACGCGCCGGGGATGATGTTCTCCTCGCTGCGGTCGGCATCGGTGATGAGGTCGGCGATGGCGTAGGCGGCGGCCAGCTTCATCTCATTGTTGATGTCCCGGGCGCGGACGCTCAGTGCGCCCTTGAACAAGCCGGGGAAGCACAGCACGTTGTTCACCTGATTGGGGAAGTCGCTGCGGCCGGTGGCCATCACCCGCACGCCGCCGGCCTTGGCCTCGTCCGGCATGATCTCCGGGGTGGGGTTGGCCATGGCAAAAACGATGGCATCCTTGTTCATGGTCTTGCACAGCTCAGTGGTCAGGATGCCGGGCTTGGAAACGCCGATGAACACGTCGGCACCTTCCAGTGCTTCCTTCAGGCCGCCCTTGATCTGACGGGGATTGGTCACCTCACCCAGCCAGTTCTTGTGGGCTTCGGCGCTGTTGCAGCCCTTGTACAGGGTGCCGAACTGGTCCACTGCAATGATGTCCTTTGCACCGGCGGTCATGAGCATCTTGATGATGGCAGTACCGGCAGCACCGGGGCCGTTCAGCACGATGTGCACATCTTCCATCTTCTTGCCCACCACACGCAGGGCGTTGATGAGGGCAGCAGTGACCACGATAGCAGTGCCGTGCTGGTCATCGTGGAACACGGGGATGTCCAGCTCACGCTCCAGCGTTTCTTCGATCTCAAAGCACTCGGGGCTCTTGATATCCTCCAGATTGATGCCGCCAAAGGTGGGCGCAATGGCCTTGCAGGCTGCAATCACGCTGGCAGCGTCGTGGGCATCGATGCAGATGGGGAAGGCGTCTACGCCGCCGAACTCCTTGAACAGCACCGCCTTTCCCTCCATGACCGGCAGACCGGCTTCCGGGCCGATATCGCCCAAGCCCAGCACGGCGGTGCCGTTGGAAACGACAGCCACCATGTTGCCCTTGAAGGTGTACTTATACACGTCGTCGGGGTTTTCCTTGATCTTGCGGCAGGGTTCGGCCACACCGGGAGTGTAGGCGGTGGACAGGTCATCGCGGGTGGCGACCTCCACCTTGCTTACGATGCCCACCTTGCCCTTGTGGGTCTCGTGCATTTCCAGAGCAGCTTTATTGTAATCCATTTGAATTTCCTCCAATATCTTACCGTCCTCGCCCTCTCCATTGCACAGCGATGACGGAAGGAGGAACTCCTCCAGTCTCGCATACGCTCGACAGCCCCCTCAGGGAGGGGCCTTATGTTCCCGGGAAGGCTCACTTATTTTTATTGTAACAGAACCGCCCGCCCATTTCCACCGGTTTTGGTCACTTTTGCGCCTGTAGACGGGCAAAAGTGATACAAACCCGCCGCAGGATTTGTGGAAATTTTGCAAAGAACTTTCCTTTTGCCGTCAGAACGTATATAATAAATGGGTATCTGTTCTGCCTGTACCGGTCTTTTGCTGTGCATCAGGCCGATTTTTATGGAGGTATTTCTTTTGAAAAACAACACCAAAAAACTCCTGTGCATCCTGCTGGCCATCGCCGCAGCGGTGTGCGTCATTTTTGCCTGTTTCATGCTGACAAAGCACAAGCAGACCGACAGCGCTTCTTCAGCTGCCGCATCCGTCTCGCAGTTTGGCTCTGTTGCAGACTTCGACTACGAGGCCTTTGATTACAGCGATGGTCTGGACGAAAACGGCTATTGGAGCGGCATCAAAGCGCTGGACTATGTGACCCTGCCGGAGGACTTCGGCTCCATTGCCCTGAAGGAGAACGACCTGACCCCCACCGAAGATGAACTGCAGCAGCAGGTGGACAACCTGCTGAACCAGTACACCTCTTCCCAGCCCGTTACCGGCCGTGCCGCCCAGAGCGGAGATGTTGCCAACATTGATTACACCGGCACCGTGGACGGCGTGGCCTTTACCGGCGGCACTGCCACCGGCTACGACCTGACCCTTGGCAGCGGTTCCTTTATCGATGGCTTTGAGGATCAGATCATCGGGCACAATGTGGGCGATACCTTTGATGTGACCGTCACCTTCCCGGACGGCTACGGCGATTCCACCGATGCCGAGGGCAACACGATCACCCTCAGCGGCAAGGAAGCCGTGTTCAGCGTGACCCTGAACTCCATTTCCGAAAGCGTGACCCCCGAGCTGACCGACGAGTGGGTGGACTCCAACTTTGGCACCAGCGATGATCTGCACACCGTCGACCAGTTGCGCAGCTATTTTAACGATGCGCTGTATGCCACCAACTACGAGAACGCCATCGTGGACTACCTGATGTCGAACTCCACCTTCAAGGAGCTGCCCGGCGAGATCACCAGCTATTACATCCGCATGTTCCTGAACTACTACAACCAGTACGCCACCGCCTACGGCATGGATCTGAATGCTTTTGCCCAGACGCAGGGCTACACCGATGCCGATGCCATGCTGGCCGCATCCGACGCTTACTTTGAGCATCTGGCAAAGCAGGACCTGATCCTTCAGGCCGTGGCCGAGACCAAGAGCCTTGCTCCCACGCAGGAAGAGCTGGACGATGCCGAGAGCACCTATGCCGACACCTACGGTGAGAACCGTGCGCACCTGAACGCCCTGCAGGCCTGTGTGCTGGCCTGGCTGGAAGAGAATTCCACCGTAGCGTAAAAACGCAGGAACCATTTAGAATGCTCTCCGCTTTGCTCTGGGCATATTCAGAGGAAAATTTATCTTTCATTTGCAGCTCCGAAAAGCCTGCGGGCTTTTCGGAGCTGCTTTTTTCACAGGAAGGGTCGGAGCTTTCAGATGCTGTTTTTCTTTGCAGCCCCTTCTGTGAAAAATGCAATACCGGACAGACCGCAGTCTGTCCGGTATTGCTCTAATAAAAAATAGTATTTCCGCTATTTATGCCCAGAGCGAAGCGGAGGGCATTTCAAATCGTCAGGCTTTTTCTTTCTTCCCGCCGTTCAGCTTCCAGAGCAGCCAAGCATAGAAGTAATTCATCAGCAGGATGGCGATGCACCACAGCACCGACGCCTGCACGCTCTGGTCATACACCTTCATGAAGGGATATGGCCCATCTACCACGCGCTGGATGTTCAGCCACAAAATGATGCCGCCGTACAGCACCGTGGGCAGCAGCGCCCACTTGACCGTACTGCGGGGCAGGCGCGGTGAGCGCTCCAGCAGCACAAAGGAGAAGATGGCCGCCAGCGGGTTGAGCAGGTGATGGTACAACATGGAGCTGGTGCACAGCATGATGTACCAGCCGTTGCCGTCCTCATACATGGGACCCAGCACGAACACCACCGTGAGAAAGGTCATGGTCAGGCAGCAGGTGGCAATGTACTTGAGGGTGTGCAGCCAGTGCGGCAGTTCCCTGCCGGTAAAGATGCATACCAGCTGGCCCACCGCCACCATGGCGCAGATGCAGGCCGAAAGGATGTTGGAATCCTCGGTGTAAAAAATGAACATCTGCTCTTTGCCCCAATCCCAGCTCATGGGCAGGGCAATGGGCTCCGCCCAGACGATGAACAGGTTCAGTGCGATGGAGAGCAGGCGGCGCACTGTATCAGCAAATTTTTTCATGGAAAGCCTTTCCGTCTTGTAATATTTCCTCGAAAATTTGAAAAAGGGCAGGTCTCCCTGCCCTTTTTCAAAAAACGCTTTATTTTGCGGTGTTGATGAAGCTGCGGTTGTCCCACAGGTACTTGATGCCGGAAATGGCCGTCACGGCAGCCACCAGCCAGCACAGCACCATAGAAATGCTGATTACCAGGATCTGCCGCACGCCCTGCTCTGCGCCGGTAGCCGACATGCTTGCAATGGACATGCCAAAGAAGTAGAAGATGATGCTCAGCATCTGCAGCACGGTCTTCACCTTGCCCCACATGTTGGCGGCGATCACCTTGCCTTCCTTGGCACCGGCGGCCACCATGCGCAGGCCGGACACGGCAAACTCGCGGGCCAGAATGATGCACAGCACCACCGGGCTGCATACGCCGTCCCGCATCATGTAAATGAAGGCCACGGTGGTCAGCAGCTTGTCGGCCAGCGGGTCGGCAAACTTGCCGAAGTCCGTTACCATGTTCCACTTGCGGGCCAGATGGCCGTCCAGAAAATCAGTAAAGCTGGCGGCAGCAAAGACGATGCCTGCGATCAGGTAATACGTCGGCTGGAAGGAGCCATCCGCGATGCCGCTCAGGCTGGTGAGGGACACAAAGACCATGAACACCGGCACCAGCAGGATGCGGGTCAAAGTGAGTTTATTGGGCAGATTCATACAGATTCCTCCAATTTGTTATTTTGCAACAGTACCATACAGATCGTAAAGGTCGCTGTCGTCCACCAGAACATCGTAGAACTGGCCGGGGTACAGCGGTTCCTCGCTGGAAACGCACACATTGCCGTCCACCTCAGGGGCGTCGCCGGTGGTGCGGCACAGATACAGGCCGCTCTCCTCGTCGATGCCGTCGCAAAGCACATGCACGGTCTGGCCCACCTTTTCGGCCTGCTTCTGGGCCATGATGCCGGTCTGGATCTGCATCACCAGTTCGGCGCGCTTGTCCTTGGTCTCCTGATCGATCTGGCCGTCCATTTTGGCAGCAACGGTGTTCTCCTCGGCAGAGTAGGCAAAGCAGCCCAGACGGTCAAACTTTACTTCCTTGACAAAATTGCACAGATCCTCGAACTGCTCCTCGGTCTCGCCGGGGAAGCCTGCGATCAGAGTGGTGCGCAGGGTGATGCCGGGGATCTCGCGGCGCAGCTTGCCGATCACCTCCAGCAGCTCGGCGCGGTTGGAACGGCGGTTCATATTCTTGAGGATGGTGTCATTGCAGTGCTGGATGGGCAGATCGAGATAGGGCACCACCTTCTCATTGCGCTTCATGGCAGCAATGAACTCATCCGTGATGCGCTCCGGGTAAGCGTACATAATGCGGATCCACTCGAGGCCCGGCACCTTGTTCAGCTTATCCAGCAGCTCGCAGATGCTGCCGGGCTTGCCCCAGTCCTCGCCGTAAGCGGTGGGGTCCTGTGCGACCACGATCAGCTCTTTCACGCCCTCACCGGCCAGCCAGCGGGCTTCGGCCACGCAGTCGGCCATATCGCGGCTGTGCAGCGGGCCGCGGATGCCGGGGATGGCGCAGTAGTGGCAGCGGTTGTTGCAGCCTTCAGCAATCTTTAAGTACGCATAGTGGGCAGGCGTGCCGATGACACGCTTGCCGCCCAGCGGAAAGTCCTTTTTGGCACCGTAGCTTTCCAGATGGTCCTCACCATGGAACAGGCGGGCCACGATGGTGTCGATGGCCTTGTTGGAGGCACAGCCCACCACCGCGTCCACCTCGGGGATCTCTTCCTCGATCTGGCTGCGGTAGCGCTCGGCAAGACAGCCGGTGACGATGACCTTCAGCTCCGGGTTCTGCTGCTTGTAGGAGCAGGCTTCCAGAATGTTTTCAATGGCTTCGGTCTTGGCGCTCTCGATGAAGCCGCAGGTGTTCACAAGGATCACATCTGCTTCGGCCAGATCGGCCACGGTCTCGTGGCCGGCAGACAGCAGGATGTGCACCATCACATCCAGATCGACCTGATTCTTGGGGCAGCCAAGGGAAATACACGCAATTTTCATAGGGGATGATACTCTCTTTCTCTTTTGAGGGGTGCTTTTTATTCTTCTTCCGCTCTTTTTATCGCTTCTTTTATGACCGAATACGCAAAGCCGCGGCGCTGCAGGGCGGCCACCACAAGGTCGCGGCGGCCATCGGCCAGCTTTTTCATGTAGCGGCTGCGCACCAGAGCGGCGGCAGCTTCCAGCTCCGGGCTTTCGCCGTCTGCGTCCGGGGCATAGACGCTTTCCAGCGCCTGCTCGATCTGCGCGCCGGAAAGGCCCTTCTGCCGCAGGTTCTGGGCCGCCGCACGGCGGCTCTTGCGGGCGGCAAGCAGGCTGTGTGCCCGGGCTTCGGCATAGCGGTCATCGTTTACGTAATCCAGCTCCACCATCTCAGCCACAGCAGCCGCTGCAGCCTGCTCGGTAAAGCCATAGCACAGCCGTTCATACAGCTGTGCCGAGGACATCTCGCGCGAGGCCAGCGCATCCAGTGCGCGGGCGCGGGCCTTGGCCGGGTCGGCGCACTTTTCTTCTTCCTGCTTCGGGCGGCGGCGTTTATAAAAGGACATTTAGTCCTCCACCATGATATCCAGTTCGCTCTCGCTGCTGCGGGCAGGAGCCTTGACCACCGGCTCCTTGGCATCTGCAGCCTTGGCGGGTTCTTCGGCCTTGGCCGCAGCGCCCTTGCCTGCCGGGCGGCGGGATGCGTACAGCTTATCGGCATTGGCGCGGATCTGGCCCTCGATGTCGTTTGCGATCTCGGGATTGTCCTTCAGGAACTGCTTTGCGTTGTCACGGCCCTGACCCAGACGGATATCGCCATAGTTGAACCATGCGCCGCTCTTCTGCACGATGCCCAGCTTCACGCCCACATCAATGAGTTCGCTCATCTTGGAAATGCCCTCGCCGAACATGATATCGAACTCTGCCTCACGGAACGGAGGTGCCACCTTATTCTTGACGATCTTGGCGCGGGTGTGGTTGCCGATGAACTGGCCGGAAGAGTCCTTCAGGCCCTCCACGCGGCGGATGTCGATGCGCACCGAGGCGTAATATTTCAGGGCGCGGCCGCCGGTGGTGACCTCCGGGTTGCCGTACATCACGCCCACTTTTTCACGCAGCTGGTTGATGAAGACGCAGACCGTGTTGGTCTTGCCGATGACCGAAGTCAGCTTGCGCATGGCCTGACTCATCAGGCGGGCCTGCAGGCCCACATGGCTGTCGCCCATTTCGCCCTCGATCTCAGCCCTCGGCACCATGGCGGCAACCGAGTCCACCACGATGGCATCGATGGCACCGGAGCGCACCAGTGCTTCGCAGATCTCCATGGCCTGCTCGCCGGTGTCCGGCTGGCTGACCAGCAGATTGTTGATATCCACGCCCAGCGCTTCGGCATAGGTGGGGTCCAGTGCGTGCTCCACGTCAATGAAGGCCACTTCGCCGCCCTGCTTCTGGGCTTCGGCCAGGATGTGCAGAGCCAGCGTGGTCTTACCACTGGATTCCGGGCCGTACACCTCAATGATGCGGCCGCGGGGCACACCGCCCACGCCCAGAGCCAGATCCAGACCCAGACTGCCGGTGGAAATGGCATCCACCTGCATGGAGGCGTTATCACCCAGCTTCATCACGGCACCCTTGCCAAACTGCTTTTCGATCTGGGCCAGCGCAGTGGCCAGCGCATCCTTTTTTGCCTCCGGCTCGGTCTTTTTGGTCGCCGGGGCAACGGTGTTGTTGTTCTGATTTTTTGCCATAGCGTGCTGCTCCTTTTCTTCCTGCTGCCCGCCGTGCGCGGGCTGTCCGTATACTTTCCAGTATAGTATACCACAAAATCAAAATATTACAACAAGAAGTTGTTTCTATTTTCACTTTTATTTTTCGGGTCTGTGGGCGATCATGCACCGGTCGTTGCCGCCAAAATCCTTGCGGCACTCAATGTCTGCCCAGCCGTTTGCAGCCAGCAGTGCCGCCACAGCCTGCCGCTGCTGCCAGCCGATCTCCAGCACCAGCGCTCCGCCGGGCCGCAGCAGCTTCTGGTAATGCTCTGCAAGGGCACGGTAAAACACAAGGCCGTCCTCCCCCGCTTCCAGCGCCATGGCCGGTTCCTGTGCCACCTCCGGCTGCAGGTGCCGCATTTCCTCGGCGGTGAGGTAGGGCGGGTTGGATACGATCAGATCAAGCTGCCCTTCCGGCAGGCCCTGCCAGTAGGTGAACAGGTCGCCCTCCACCGGCTGCACCGCATAGGCTGGCTTTGCCTTTGCGCGCAGAGCGTTCAGCGCCGGCCCCCAGTCAAAGGCCGGGGCATCTGCCTGCTCAAACGCGGTAGGCTCCAGCAAGTTCTCCGTCTGCCCGCCCTGCCCTTTCAGGGCGCAGCGGCAGTTCTTTTCCAGATAAACAAAGGCTTCCGGGCTTTTTTCCACACAGGTCACCTGCGCCGCCGGGCAGAAGCGCTTGACGCCCAGCCCCAGACAGCCGGTCCCCGCGCAGAGATCCAGCACCCGGGGCGCTGCAATGCCCGTCAGGGTATTGGCAGCCGCTTCCGCTACCACCTCAGTGTCTGCCCGGGGGCAGAGCACACCGGGGCCAACGGCAAGATCAAAATCCAGAAAGCTCCAGATCCCGCACAGGTATTGCAGCGGTTCCCGCTGCTCACGGCGCGTGCAGAGGGCTTCCAGCTTTTCCGCTTCCTCCGTGGTCAGCACCCGGTCCGAAAGGCGGGCATCCCGCCCGGCTGCCACGCGGAACAGCTCCCGTGCATCGTAATCGGCATCCGGACACCCTGCAGCGGAAAGCCGGGCTTCCACGGCCCGCACCGCTTCGCGCGGGGTCAAACCAGCAATTACCATCTGCCATCCTCCGGGTCCTCGGGCAGCACAGGGGTCACAGCGGCAATAGCCACCTCGATCATGCTGTCGTCCGGTTCAAACACGGTCAGGTGCTGCACCCAGATACCGGGCTGGCGGATGATACGGGTAGCAATGTTACCGGACCGGCCGCACCACTTGAGCAGCTCATAGCTGATGCCCATGACCAGCGGCAGAAGCAGCAGCTTGAACAGCACCCGCAGGCCGATGCTGCCCCACGGCAGCACGCTGTAGAGGAACACGCTGACGATGACCACCAGAATGAGGAAACTGGTGCCGCAGCGCGGATGGAACCGAGTGTACTTGCGCACATTCTCCACGGTCAGCTCATCACCGGCCTCATAGCAGGCAATGGTCTTGTGCTCGGCACCGTGGTACTCAAACACGCGGTGGATCTCCTTCATCTTGGAGATGGCCACCATATAGGTGAGGAAGATGCCAACTTTCAGCACCGCTTCCAGCACCACCTTGGCCCAGCGGCCCAATGTTACAAAGTGGTTCACGCCGCCCACGATGAGGGTGGGCAGCACGGTGAACAGCAAAATCGCCAGCAGGCCGCCCAGTACGGCGGCACAGGCCAGCAGTGCGTCCTCTGCCTTTTTGCCCAAGTGGTCGCCCACCCATTTTTCAAAGGCAGTCTCTTCCTCTTCGGGGTCGTAGTCGTCACCCATGCTCACCTGAGCCGAGTACATCATGTAGCGGTAGCCCACGATCAGGCTTTCGATCATGGAGATGGCACCGCGCACCAGCGGGATCTTTGTCCAGATGCCGTGGTTCTTCACAGGGTCGATCTTGGTCTCAATGGTGCCGTCCGGCTTGCGCACGGCGCAGCAGATGAGCTTCGGGCCGCGCATCATGATGCCTTCCATCAGCGCCTGCCCGCCGACGCTGGTCTTAAAACGTTCCTTTTTGGGTTGATTCATTGGGTTCTCCTATCGGATCATATTTTTCCCGGTTATTTTACCACAGAATTGTGACAAAATCTTCACGCCTTATGGTACAGCGGCAAGCCCAGTGTGACCACCGTGCCCCGGCCCAGCGTGCTCTTGATGTCCATGGTGCCGTCCAGTGCAGTCATGATGGAATCCACCAGCGCAAGGCCGATGCCGCTGCCGCGCACCGAATTGCTGCCCTTGTAGAACTTGGTCTTGACGTTCTCAAGATCTTCCGGCGGGATGCCGCGGCCCTGATCGATGATCTCCGCAAAAGCCTTGTATTCGCCCGCCCACAGCTTGACCGTGATGCGCCCGCCGGGGGCCGAGTACTTGATGGCGTTGTCCATGATGTTGATGAACACCTGCCGCAGACGGTCCGGATCGGCATAGACCGGGATCATCTCCTCCGGCTCGGTGTAGCTGAGCACAAGGCCCTCGCGCTGGATGCGTGCTTCACAGAACAGCACCGCATCGGTCAGCTCTGCCACAAGGTCCAGCGGGCGGCAGTCCATACGGATGCGGCCGTTCTGCAGACGGCTGAAATCCAGCAGCTCTTCCACCATGTTGTACAGGCGGCCCGTCTCATTGTTGATGATTTCAAGGCCCTTGCGGTAGTTCTCGTCTGCCGGGTCGTCCAGTGTGCGCAGGGTCTCCACCCAGCCCCGGATGGAGGTGAGCGGCGTGCGCAACTCGTGAGAGACGGAACTGATGAACTCGTTCTTCATCTTCTCGGTCTCTTCCAGCCCTTCGGCCATCTGGTTGATGGTGCCGCGCAGGCGGTCCACCTCGTCGTGTTCGTTGCCGGTGACCGGCAGGCGCACATCCAGCTCACCCCGGGCGATGCTGGCTGCGGTGCGCTCCACCTGTCCCAGCGGCACCACGATGCTGCGGATGAAGTACAGGCCGGACATCACGGTGAAAGCAAGGATCACCGCCGCGATCACAACACTTACCGCGATGGCGTTCTTGATCTGCGCTCCCACAAGGGTCAGGCTGGTGACAAGACGCATCGCCGCCACATCCTCGGCGGCATAGGGCACCAGATAGCAGGCCGCCATCACCAGCTCGCCGGACTGGGTGCGGTAGACCGCCACACCAAGGCCATCAGAAGCCTCCTGCGCCTGTTCAAAGTCGATGCCGGTCACAATGCCGTCCGCATTTGTGCCGCTGGAGGACGCAATGACCCCGCCATAGCTGTCCAGCAGCATGAACTCGTATTTGTCCTTATCGGCAAACTGCTCCACCATGCGGCGCAGGGCCACGCTGCGGGTAGCCGCCGTGCTCTGCACCGTATCGCCGGTGTACATTTTCAGCTGGCCGGACACCGAAGAGAACCGCCGGTACATGGTCTGCTGCACGCTGTTATAATAGCTGCGTGTGTAGTTGTACAGGAACATGGTTTCGGCCAGCAGCACCAGCAGCACGGTGATGAGCAGGTTGCCCCGCAGCCACCGGCGGGTGATCCCGCTTCTCATTCTTCCCATCTGTAACCGTAGCCCCACACAGTAAGGATATGGGTGGGATGGCTGGGTTCATCCTCCACCTTCATGCGCAGACGGCGGATGTTCACATCCACGATCTTCACGTCACCAAAATAGTTCTCGCCCCAGACACCCTTCAAGATCTTCTCGCGCACCAGCGCAATGCCGGGGTTGCGGAAGAACAGCTCCATGATCTGGAATTCCACCTGCGTCAGCTCAATCGGCTGGCCTGCCTTGAGCAGCACGCGGCGGTTCTCGTCCAGCACAAATTCGCCGCTGGTGAGCATCCCCAGCGGGTTTTCCTTTTCTTTTTCGTCCCCGCCTGCAGTACGGCCGACGCGGCGGCACAGCGCTTTCACACGGGCCAGCAGTTCGCTTACGCTGAAAGGCTTGGTCATATAGTCATCGGCACCAATAGAAAGGCCGCGGATCTTGTCCTGCTCCTGTCCCTTGGCGCTGAGGATGATAATGCCGATCTTCTGATCGGTGCGGCGGATGGTCTCGCACAGGGAGAAGCCGTTCATGCCCGGCAGCATCACATCCAGAATGGCCGCATCGCAGCCCGGCTTCTTCTCCAGCAGCGGCAGAGCCGCCTCGGCGCTTTCGGCCTCCACAGCCTCCATGCCCGCAAGGCGCAGGTTCAGCGCGATCATCTCGCGGATGTTGGCTTCATCTTCAACGACAAGCACTCGTACCATGAACTGTTCCTCCGTTCTTTAGTTGAGCAGATACAGCGCCTTGGACAGGCGGTAATTTTTATCACGGATCTCCACATCCGGGGCAAGCTTCGCCTGCATCTGGCGGGATGCCACGATGCCAAGGCGGGTCCAGCCCTTCAGGCTGGAGGTGGTGCGCACCAGACGCAGGGTCATTACCAGCTGGTCATCGTCCACCGTGCGCAGCTCCACTGCACCATCATATTGTTCGCTGTCGGTCAGTTTGAGGTTGCCCTCCCACTCCATGGGCAGCTCGATATAGCAGTTGGTCTCTTCGTCCAGCAGCCCGAAGCTTTTTTCCGGGTGCGGGCTGGTATAGTCCATCCACACGATAAAATCCATGCGGCGGCTCTGGCTCATGTTCAGCAGGCCCGCTTCGTCCGGCTGGGTGGGGATCTCCACGATGCCGTCGCCGTCCAGATCCTGACTGACCAGACTGGGCACATTGCGCAGGGATGCGGTGTAAAGCTTTTCGGTGCTGATCTGATCGGCAGGCACCATCTGCTGCGTGTCCTCGTCAAAACGCAGCAGCACGCTGGCCAGATTGTTGCCGGAAATGCCGGTCCAGCCATCCAGCACCAGATAATGCCTGCCGTCCGCACCCACACCCGCCGCCACCGAAGCGCAGCCGGCGAACCGATTGGCGGAAAGGCCCATAACAGCCACCTGCTGGAAGCTGCCCTCTTTATCCACGGTCAGCAGTTCGATCTGCACGCCGCCGTCCTCCAGCGTAGACATCAGGATCAGGTCCTGATTGCCGCCGCCGGTGATATCCTCCACCAGATACTGCTGGTACTGCTGCTCCAGGATCGTGGAAAGCACGCCGTCGGTGTAGGAATACACAGCCAGATAATGGTCGCCCTGTGCCGCTGTATAACCCACCACCAGTTGGGTGGCATCGCCGGGCTGCAGCTGGGCCAGCCCCACCGACTCTACCGTGTCTGCAAGGCCCTCTACGTTCTGGCGCACATGCCAGATGTCGGCATCATCCTTCTGCAGGATGGCAATGCACACGTTGGAGCTTTGGGCGGTGGTGTAAAGCACGGCGGCATCCTGCCTGCCGTCACCGTCCAGATCCTGCAGCAGGAAAGGCGAAAGCAGGTCGCCCTGCATGGGATATTTGAGCTGTGCGCTCTCCCCCAGCCAGTCGTTCAGGGCAGTCTGCACATCGCCGTAATCGCCGGAAAGCTTGGGCGCACGCAGAAGCTCCTCCACCTGCACCTGTTCACCGGGCATGCTGCAGCCTGCCAGAAGCAGACACAGCAGCACGCAAGCCAACCACCGGCCAAAATGATTCGGATGTTTCAACCGCTGCGCCTCCTCTGTGTGGAAAACTTGTCCGGCCAAAGGCCGAAAACATGCTATTGTCAGTATACCACGGGCCGGGCGCAATTCCAACACCCGAAAACGAGAAAAGGGGCTGCTGCACCACATTTGGTGCAGCAGCCCCTTCGGGGTCCTGATTTTTATTCTTCGGTCTTGTCAAACAAGCCTTTTTCTTTTGCGGCGTTCCAGGTCAGGCAGGTGCGCAGCTTGCTGACGGGGAAGGCCGGGTGGAATTTATTGTTGTCCGCATCGTCCTTCATCAGATCCTGCTCCACTCCCCAGCGGGCGGCCTTTTGTGCGTCGGTATCGCCCTCGTCGATGTCGCTGTAGAGGGCGGTGCTTACAGGCTCCGGCTTCCCGGCGTGCTCCCACAGCAGCTCGGCCAGCTCGATGCGGTTGGAGGGCATGGGGATGCCGGGCATATTGATGACGCGGTAGATGCCGGTGCCGGCTTCGTAAGCGATGACGCCCGCGGCAGCACCGATCACCACAGCGGAGAGCGCGCCATCGATGTTGTCGGTATCGCTGGGTCCAACCGGGTCAACAGGCTCCTCCGGATTGGAATCATCCGCGAAGGTTGCCGTCACCTCTACATTAGCATCCGGCATGGTAAAGGTCACCTTGGTGGGGTCGCTCTCGTCCGGGGTCTTCAGGAAGGTGTCTGCTTTCTGTTCCTCACCGCCTACCTTCACCGTCCAGCCGGTGAAGTGCTGTCCATCCGGCGCAATGGCTGTCAGGTGCACGGTTGTATACTCCGGCAGTGGGCTGCCGCTCTGTACGGGCGTATCGATGCCGTCAATGGTCGCCGTCACATGGTCGCCGACCCTCAGAGTGGGGTTCAGAGTGGGGTTGCTCGCAAAGTTTGCCGTCACTTCCACATTCTCACTCGGCATCGTAAAGGTCGCCTTGGTGGGGTCGTTTGCGTCCGCAGTCAGGAAGGTGTCTGCTTCCTTTTCCTCACCGCCTACCTTCACCGTCCAGCCGGTGAAGCGCTTTCCCTCCGGCACAGTGGCTGTCAGGTGCACTTTGGTGTCTGCGGCCACAGGGACATTCAGCACTTTGTCCTCAAGCTCTGCGGTAACATTCTCACCGGTAATCACACTGTGCATCGAGCGCACATAGCCGCAGGTGTCGCAGTAAGGATCTGTTGCATCGGTGTAATCATGGGTAGTTTTCGCCACCTGTTCAGCCGTCAGGCCCGGGCAGTTTGCAGTAGTGCACTCCCTCCAGTGTTTGGTACCGTCATGTTTCCACTGGTAATTATGCCAATGCACATTCAGTACGACATTCATTTTTTTGTTGGGTTGTCCGATATCATAATCGTAGCGGAACGTCTTGGAATTGGGATCAACCGTAAGGATATTTCCATTGATTGTGCCGCCACGTATAGCAGTTGCTTTGCTTGCGTCAAAGTGTCCCGGCAAAGTGGTAAGGTCAAACTTTCCATCACCTTCAACTGCAATATTATAGCTGCAGTCCTTCCCATTAAACTCCTCCAAAGCCGTATTGTTCGTTGCATCCAGCGACGTCAGATTTGTTTTATTAACATACAACTTCTTCAGCTTCGTGTTCGCACTTACATTCAATACACTCAGTGGATTTCCTGCGCAGCTTAACACTTCCAATTCTGGCTGATTCCCCAGATCCAGATTGCTCAAGTTATCCCTATAAAACCAGAGCTCTTTAAGTTTTTTATTTTCACTGACATCCAATTCCGTCAGATTGTTGTCTCCACAGCTTAATCTCACTAATTCCTTGTTTTGACTTACATTCAATGTATCTAGGTGGTTATCTTGGCAATCAAAATCTTCCAGCTTCTCATTTTTGCTCACGTCGATCGACGGTAACGCATTGTGCCCACAGTAGAATGTTTTCAATAGCGGCAACCCGCTTACATCCAGCTCTTTCAATTTGTTATGATGACAGTTAAGATATGACAGCTTTTTGTTATGGCTCAAATCTATCGTTGTCAGATCATTATAAACGCAACTGAGCTCCCAGATTTCCGTAAAATACTCGATTCCCTTTAGGCTTTTTATTGGTTGACCATCCCAAAGATTATCACAAGTAATCCACTTTGCGTTCGCGATCTCACTTGGGCTGAAATACTTGTCTTGATTTTTATCCCATTCTCCCGCCACATAGTCTCTAAAATTTTCGTCCGGAAAGTTTTTCTCGTTGATTGCAATATACCCCTCCGGCACAGCAGCATCCGCCTGCGCACTTACGCCATTTTCCGGTTCTGCTGCCCCCGGCTCCGCCGCAAACGCGCCCACTGGCAGAACCGACAGCATCATGCACGCCGCAAGCGCTGCACTGAGAAGTCTCGTACTCTTTTTTCTCATGTTCTCTTCCCCTTTTCGTTTGTTATTTTGCAGGCACCCACCCCAAAAGGCACCGTCTGCTCTTCAAGTTTACCCCCCCATACAACATATCAAGAGGCATTTTGCTAGAAAATAAGCTCGAGATTTTAGTGGATTTTTTGAAGTGTTTGCGGTTGAAGCCTATTATTCCCGGGAACATTCAGAAGCAATGAAAATGCCACGCAAAAAAAGCCCTCTCCCATTGCTGGGAAAGGGCTTTTGAACACTGTATCAAACAGTCAGAGCAGATCAGACGAGCTCCAGAACTGCCATCTCAGCAGCGTCGCCGCGGCGAGCGCCGATCTTGATGATGCGGGTGTAGCCGCCGTTGCGGTCAGCGTACTTGGGGCTGATCTCATCAAACAGCTTCTTTGCAACATCTTCCTTGGTGATGTAGGCATAAACCTGACGCTTGGTGTGCAGGTCGCTTGCCTTGCCAAGGCTGATCATCTTCTCGGCCATGGAACGAACGTCCTTAGCGCGAGTGACAGTGGTCTCAATCTTGCCATTCTCTAACAGGTAGGTAACCATAGCGCGCATCATAGCGTTGCGGCTGTCGCTGGTTCTACCGAGCTTTCTGGTACCGGGCATCCCGTTTCACTCCTTAATTATTTTTAGTTATCGTCATCCGTGTTCAGCTTGAAGCCCAGAGAATCCAGCTTTGCCATGACCTCTTCCAGGCTCTTGCGACCGAGGTTGCGGACCTTCATCATCTCGTCCTCGCTCTTGCTGACCAGATCTTCCACCGTGTTGATGCCTGCGCGCTTCAGGCAGTTGAAGGAACGCACGCTCAGATCCAGCTCTTCAATGGTCATTTCCAGAGCCTTTTCCTTGTCGTCGTTGGTCTTCTCCACCATGATCTCAGCGCCGGCTGCCTCATCGGACAGGTTGACGAACAGGTTCAGGTGCTCGGTCAGCACACGGGCAGCCAGAGAAACGGCTTCCTGCGCATTGATCGTGCCATCGGTCCAAACCTCAATGGTCAGCTTGTCATAATCGATCGCCTGGCCAACACGGGTGCTCTCGACGTTGTAGTTCACCTTGAGCACAGGGGTGTAAATGCTGTCAACGGGAAGAGTGTTGATATCGTTCTTCTCGATGATAGCCTGTTTGTTGCGCTCTGCGGGCACATAGCCGCGGCCCTTATCGAAGGTCAGCTCCATGACGAGCTTGCCGCCCTCGCCCAGGGTTGCGATGTGCCACTCAGGGTTCAGAATTTCGATGTCGTCGCCCTGCTTGATGTTGTCAGCGGTGACCTCACAGGGGCCGACTGCCTCAACACGCACTGTCTTCGGACCATCGGTGTACAGCTTTGCAGCAATACCCTTCAGGTTCAGGACAATTTCGGTAACGTCTTCCTTGACGCCCTCAATGGTGGAGAACTCGTGAACCACGCCATCAATCTTGACGCTGGTCACGGCGACACCGGGCAGAGAGGAAAGAAGCACACGACGCAGGCTATTGCCCAGTGTGATGCCAAAGCCACGCTCCAGCGGTTCTGCCACGAATTTGCCGTAGCGGCCGTCCGGGGACAGGCTTGCCGTTTCGATTTTGGGACGTTCAATCTCCATCATATCTATGCCCTCCTTGTCAAACCGGCGCTGCCGCCGGCCCATTATTAAATTCTTTCAAAGAAAAGAATGCGAAAGTGAGCCGTCCACGGGGAAGGCCCAGCCTTCTTAATGGATTACTTGGAGTACAGCTCGACGATGAGGTGCTCTGCGACTTCGTAGTCGATATCGCTGCGCTCGGGCAGCTTTGCGACAACACCCTTCAGAGAACCGGTCTCACGGTTCAGCCATGCGGGCAGAGCAACAACGGGAGCCTCGGGGCCGGTCAGCTTTGCAAACTTTGCAGAGCTGCGGCTGGACTCGCGCACTTCGATCACGTCGCCAGCCTTCACCTGGTAAGAAGGAATGTTGACCTTCTTGCCGTTGACGGTGAAGTGAGCGTGGGACACCAGCTGACGAGCGTCGCGGCGGGTCTGAGCAAAGCCCAGACGGAACACGACGTTGTCCAGACGGCACTCCATGATCTGCAGCAGGTTCTCACCAGTCTTGCCGGGGCGGGCCTCAGCACGCAGGTAAGCATTGTGGAACTGCTTTTCCAGAACGCCGTAGATAAACTTGACCTTCTGCTTCTCCTTCAGCTGAGATGCGTACTCAGACTGCTTCTTGCGCATGTTGCCATTGGAGTTGCGGGTGGTATTCTTCTTTGCATAGCCCATGACCGCAGGAGAAATGCCCAGGGCCTTGCAACGCTTTGCGATAGGCTGCGTATTCTTTGCCATAATTCAATTTCCTCCTTCGATCAGACACGACGGCGCTTCGGGGGACGGCAGCCATTGTGGGGGATGGGAGTCACGTCCTTGATCAGGGTGACTTCCAGGCCGGTAGCCTGCAGCGCACGAATAGCGGACTCACGGCCAGCGCCGGGGCCCTTGACGTAGACCTCAACGGTCTTCATGCCATGCTCGATAGCAACCTTGGCTGCGGTCTCAGCAGCAGACTGGGCTGCGAACGGAGTGCTCTTACGGCTGCCGCGGAAGTTCAGGGAGCCGGAGGAGCACCAAGACACTGCATTACCCTGCAGGTCGGTGATGGTGACAACAGTATTGTTGAAGGTAGACTGGATATGAGCCTGACCAGCAGCAATGTTCTTGCGCTCTTTGCGCTTCATGCGGACATTAGCGCCCTTCTTGGCATTATTTGCACTTGCCATTTCTCAAATCCTCCTTACTTCTTCTTGTTAGCGACAGTGCGCTTGGGACCCTTGCAGGTACGTGCATTGGTCTTGGTACGCTGGCCGCGGCAGGGCAGATTCTTGCGATGGCGGGTGCCACGGAAGGACTGGATCTCAACCAGGCGCTTGATGTCCAGAGCAACGTTGCGGCGCAGGTCGCCTTCAACGATGATGTTAGCCTGATCGATGTAGTCACGGATCTTAGCCTCTTCTTCCAGAGTCAGGTCCTTGACGCGGGTATCGGGGTTGATGCCAGTTGCTTCCAGGATCTTGTTAGCAGTGGTCTGGCCGATACCATAAACGTAGGTGAGACCCACCTGAACGCGCTTCTCGCGGGGCAGGTCAACGCCGGCAATACGTGCCATAGTAGTTTCCTCCAAAAATCATCCCATGTCAGTGTCGGGGTCTGCGCCGGGACTCTACGCACTTGACCCCCAGGCGCCCGAATTAGCCCTGGCGCTGCTTATGCTTGGGGTTCTGGCAGATGACCATCACGCGGCCTTTGCGGCGGATGACCTTGCACTTTTCGCAGATGGGTTTCACGGAAGGCTTGACCTTCATGATGTTGAACCTCCTTTTGGTTGATACCCTGGTGCTTATTTGGAGCGCCAGGTGATGCGGCCCTTAGAAAGATCATAGGGCGACATTTCCACGGTAACCTTGTCCCCGGGCAGGATACGGATGAAATTGGTCCGCAGCTTGCCGGAGATGTGCGCTAAGAGGATGTGACCGCTGGGAGTGAGCTTCCCGGTGTTCTTATCCTCGCTCAACATTTCCACCTTAAAGATGGCGTTGGGCATGGCTTCACGCACAATGCCTTCGATCTCGATAACGTCTTCCTTAGACAAGCTATTTGCCTCCTCATTGGATCTGCTCAGTTTGTCGTTGAACCTGGACCGGTGCCTTTGCCTTGGAACCCTGAAAGCGCCGCGGTTTTCACGTGCCTGCGCCCGTTTGACCGCAGCTTGCCGCTTCAGCGTTCTCCAGTTCCAGTGCCGGTCCACAGACGGACAGGCGGCGATGATCGCCACATACTTCATCTTTCGCGGCACAAAATCCGCAAAACGGGCAGAAAATCCCTGTCCGCCGAGGAAGTATCTGGCTTCCACAGCCATTTATAGATTATACACCTTTTGTTGTCAATTTGCAAGAGGTTTTTTCCGTATTTCCGATAAAAAATTCTCGAAATTCAAAAGCTGCCCTTTCTCTCTCCGGTCTTGGTTTTTCTCCACCGCAAAGATGAAACTTTTTCACCGAAAGTTGTCATAATTGCACAAACAGCAGGTCTGTCCCTGCAAAAACGCCGCCTGCGGCGGAGCATTTCTGCTCTTCGCAGGCGGCGCTTCTCATATTTCAGGGATCAGCTTACTTCAGGCTGAACTTTTCCGGGTCAAAATCCGGGTCATCCCAGAAGCGGGTCATGATCTCAGTGTGATCCTTCAGGATCGCATTGGAGTGCTCAAAGTGCGCAGCCAGACCACCGTCCTTGGTCTTGACGGTCCAGCCGTCCTTGGACTGGGTGATCTTGCAGTCGTACTGGCAGATCATGGGCTCAATGGCAATGGTCATGCCGGGCACAAGGCGCGGGCCGCGGCCCTGATGGCCGTAGTTGGGCACTTCCGGGTCCTCGTGCAGCTCACGGCCGGTGCCGTGGCCCACGAACTCGCGGACGACCGAGAAACCGGCGTCCTCGCAGTAGCTCTGCACGGCATAGCCAATGTCGCCGATGCGGTTGCCGGCCACAGCCTGCTCGATGCCCTTATACAGAGCAGCCTTGGTCACGTCCAGCAGACGCTGTGCTTCCAGATCGACCTTGCCCACCGCATAGGTGCAGGCATTGTCGCCGTTGAAGCCGTCGATCTTTGCACCGGTGTCGATGCTGACGATATCACCGGGACGAATGACGATGTCATGCGAAGGGATACCATGGATGATGGTATCGTTCAGGCTGATGCAGGCCGTGCCCGGAAAGCCATACAGACCCTTGAAATTGGGGGTTCCGCCGTGCTTCACGATGAAGTCGTAGATCAGCTTATCCAATTCCCATGTGGTCATACCTGCTTCGATATGCTCACCGCCGTACTTCAGGGCAGCTGCGCTCAGGGCATTTGCCTTGCGCATGCCGTCCAGCTCTTTCGCATTTTTGATCTGAATCACGATTATGCCTCCAAAGCTTTCATGACTTCAGCCGTGGTCTCCTCGATGGAGGGGCAGAACTTGATCTCTGCCAGCTTGCCGCGGGTACGGTAGAACTCCACCAGCGGCTCGGTCTGCTCATGATATGCTTTCAGACGATCCAGCACGGTGGCAGGCTGGTCGTCCTTGCGGATGACGGTCTTGCCGCCGCACAGGTCGCATACACCCTCGACCTTGCTCTTCTTGTTGACGATGTGGTAGCTTGCGCCGCACTTCTCGCAGACGCGGCGGCCGCTCATGCGGTCAACGATCACATTGTCCTCGACCTGCAGCTCCAGCACCTTGTCGATGCGGATGCCCATGGTCTCGATGGCCTCGGCCTGAGCGATGGTGCGGGGCACACCGTCCAGGATGAAGCCGTTTGCGCAGTCCGGCTGAGCCAGACGCTCTTTCAGGATGCCGATGATGACCTCATCGGGCACCAGAGCGCCAGCGTCCATAAAGCTCTTTGCCTTCAGGCCCATCTCGGTGCCTTCCTTGACAGCAGCGCGCAGAATGTTGCCGGTGCTGATGGAGGGGATGTTCAGCTTGGCGCAGATGATCTCGGCCTGAGTGCCCTTACCAGCACCAGGTGCGCCCAACAGGATCAGATTCATAGGATCATTCCTTTCCTTTGCTAGAGGATGTAAACTCCAAAAAAGTAAAAAAGCACTGAAAAGTTCGAGCGTACTCTCCTTTCCAGTGCTTTCTCACATCTTAATTATTGTGGATCAACCAAGGAAGCCCTTGTGGTTGCGCATCGTCATGAAGCTGTCGAGGCTGCGGGTGGTATCAAGTGCCACACCAACCACGATCAGCAGGCTGGTACCGCCCAGCTGGATGCTCATACCGGTCAGGTTGCCCAGAATGATCGGCAGCACAGCCACCGCAGCCAGGAAGATGGCACCGATGAGGGTGATCTTGTTCAGGGTGCGGGTGATGAAATCGCTGGTCGGCTTGCCGGGACGGAAGCCGGGGATTGAGCCGTTGTTGCGGCGCAGATTGTTGGCGATCTCAACGGGGTTGTACTGGATGGCCACATAGAAGTAGTTGAATGCCAGAATCAGCAGCAGGTAGATCACAACGTACAGCCAGGAGGTGTAGTTGAAGGTGTGGAAGAATGCATACCACACCGGGTGTGCCTGCTGGTCGATCTGCAGGAAGCTGCCGATGGTGCCCGGGATGGACACCAGAGCCGAAGCGAAGATGATGGGCATAACGCCGCTCATGTTCAGCTTCAGGGGCAGATAGCTGTTCTGACCGCCCATCTGCTTGCGGCCTACCACGCGCTTTGCGTACTGAATGGTGATGCGGCGCTCTGCGTTGGTCATGACGACCACGAAGACCACAGCCACCAGTGCCAGCACGATCAGCAGCGGCAGGAAGAAGTAGTACTGGGGCTTGCCGGACGCTGCCTGAGTCAGCAGACCCTTGACAGAGGTGTACAGCGAAGACCAGTTGGAGACGATCGAAGCAAAGATGATGAGCGAGACACCGTTGCCGATGCCCTTGTCATCGATCTGCTCACCGCACCATGTGATCAGCTGTGCGCCAGCCACAAAGGTTGCGATGATGACGATGGCGGCAAAGATGCCGGCACCGCCGGAAACGTACTTCAGTGCGCCCATATTGCGGATCACGAAGTAGTAGCCGATGCTCATGATCAGAGCGACCACAGCACCTGCGTACCGGTTGATCTGCTGCAGCTTCTGCTGGCCGTCGGCTTCCTTTGCCAGATTTTCCAGCGCGGGAATTGCCACGGTGAGCAGCTGCACAATAATGGAGGCGTTGATATAGGGTGTCACACCTAACGCGAAGAGCGTGCAACGGGCCAGAGCACCACCGCTCATCATGTTCAGATAGGAGAGCATGTCGCCGTTTGCGAACATCTGCGTCAGCGCAGAGCCGGAAACGAACGGAACGGGGATGGCACAGCCCAGACGGTACACCACGAGGATCGCCAGCGTGAACAGGAGACGATTTTTAAGCTCGGGGATCTTCCATGCGTTACGGAATGTCTGGAACACCTTACATCACCTCAGCCTTTCCGCCTGCCTTCTCGATTTTCTCTTTGGCAGAAGCGGAATAGGCTGCGGCCTTCACGGTCAGAGCCTTGGTCAGCTCGCCGTTGCCCAGAACCTTAACGCCGTCCAGAGTCTTCTTGACCAGACCCTTTGCCTTCAGAGCCTCGGTATCGACGACATCGCCGGCATTGAAAGCAGCTTCCAGATCAGCCACGTTGACGATGGCGTACTGGGTAGCAAAGATGTTGTTAAAGCCAACCTTGGGCAGGCGGCGTGCCAGAGGCATCTGGCCGCCCTCGAAACCAGCGTGCTTCACGCCGGAGCGGGCCTTCTGGCCCTTGCTGCCGAAGCCGGCAGTCTTGCCATTGCCGGAGCCAATGCCGCGGCCCTTGCGGGTCACAGCCTTGTTTGCGCCGGGAATCGCGTGCAATTCATGAAGTTTCATTATGCGTATACCCCCTGCTATTAGGCTTCGGTGACGCTGAGCATAAAGCCGATCTTTGCGATCTTGCCCTGCGTAGCGGCATTGTCAGGCTGAACGGTAACGTCGCCCGGCTTCTTCAGGCCCAGAGCCTCAGCGGTAGCGATCTGCTTAGCGCCGCGGCCAATCAGGCTCTTCTTCAGCTCGATCTTGAGCATCTTATCTGCCATGGTTTGTTACCTCCTTAACCCAGAATTTCTTTCACGGTCTTGCCGCGCTTCTCAGCGACAGACTCAGCGCTGACCAGGCCGCACAGACCTGCGAAGGTAGCAGAAACAACGTTGATGGGGTTGTTGGAACGCATAGACTTCGCACGGATGTCCTTGATGCCTGCAGCCTCAATGACGGCACGCACAGGGCCGCCGGCGATCATACCGGTACCAGGTGCAGCCGGCTTGAGCAGAACGGCGCCTGCGCCGTACTTGCCGACGATCTCGTGGGGGATGGTGGTGCCCTTCAGGGCAACCTTGTGCATGTTCTTCTTAGCAGCAGCTTCGCCCTTGCGGATTGCCTCAGGCACTTCGCCGGACTTGCCGATGCCGTAACCAATGGTGCCCTTGCCGTCGCCCACGACAACCAGAGCGGCAAACTTCATGATGCGGCCGCCCTTGACAGTCTTGGAAACGCGGTTGATGGAGACAACCTTGGTGATCATGCCGTCGTCTTCACGGTTTCTCATAGCCATAATGTGTTTCCTCCTCTCATTACAGCTTCAGGCCGCCCTCACGGGCGCCATCAGCCAGGGCCTTAACACGGCCATGATAAACGTAGCCACCACGGTCGAACACGACCTCGGTGATGCCCTTTTCCAGAGCCTTTGCTGCGATCTTCTTGCCGATCTCAGCAGCGGCCTCGACGTTGCCGCCGTTGCCGTTGAAGTCCTTGTCCATAGTAGAAGCCGACACCAGAGTCACGCCCTGCTCATCATCGATGATCTGAGCGTAAATGTGCTTGGCGGAGCGGAAAACATCCAGGCGAGGACGTGCTGCGGTGCCGCTGATCTTGTTACGAACGCGGCGATGACGACGAAGACGAGCTTCGTTCTTGTCGATCTGCTTAACCATTGTCTTTCACTCCTTACCTTATTTCTTGCCCTTGCCGGCCTTGCCTTCTTTGTGCTTGACAACCTCGCCCTCGTAGCGGATGCCCTTGCCCTTGTAAGGCTCGGGCGGCTTCTTGGCGCGGATCTCGGCAGCATACTGGCCGACCTTCTGCTTGTCAATACCGGTAACGGTGAAGTGGTTGGGATCCTGCCACACGATGGTGCAGTCCTCAGTATCAGGAATGTTCACCTGATGAGAGAAGCCCAGGTTCATGACCAGGTTGGAGCCCTGCTTCTGGCAGCGCAGACCAACGCCCACGATCTCCAGCTTCTTCTCGTAGCCGTTCACAACACCGTTCACCATGTTGGCGATGTTGGTACGGGTCAGGCCGTGCAGGCTGCGGGCCTGGGGTTCGTCATTGGGGCGGGTAACCAGAACTTCATTGCCCTCGACCTTGACGGTCATCAGGGGATGATAGTTGGAATTCAGGCTGCCCTTGGGGCCCTTGACGGCGACGTGATGTGCTGCCTCATCGACAGTGACAGTAACGCCGGCAGGAATGACGATGGGTTTTCTTCCAATTCTCGACATTGTCTTTTACCCCTTTCTTACCACACGTAGGCCAGGACTTCGCCGCCGACGTGTGCAGCACGTGCAGCCTTATCAGTCATGATGCCCTTAGAGGTGGAAATGATTGCGGTGCCCAGGCCCTTCATGACCTTGGGCATATCCTCGCAGTTGGTGTAGATGCGCAGGCCGGGCTTGGACACGCGGCGCAGACCAGCGATAACGGGCTCGCCGTTAGCCTGATACTTCAGGGTGACAACGATGGTGCCCTGAACGGTGTCGTTCTTGACCTGCATGCCCTTGATGTAGCCCTCGTCAACCAGAATCTGGCAGATAGCCTTCTTCATGTTGGAAGCGGGGATCTCCACAGAAGGGTGTTTGGCAGTGCTAGCGTTGCGGATGCGAGTCAGCAGGTCCGCGATAGGATCAGTAATCTGCATTTGCCACTAACCTCCTTAGATTAGCTCTCGTTTGTTTTATAATGATACCGCCCCGAAACATCGTTGCCCCGGGGCGGATATCCGACAAATTATCCGGCCCTCTGGCTTGATTACCAGGAAGCCTTCTTCACGCCCGGGATCTCGCCCTTGTAGGCCAGCTCACGGAAGCACACACGGCACACGCCGTACTTGCGCAGCACGGAGTGGGGACGGCCGCAGATGCGGCAGCGGGTGTATGCACGGGTAGAGAACTTAGCAGGACGAGACTGCTTCAGCTTCATAGACAGTTTAGCCATTGTAGAAATCTCCTCCCTTAGTTGTTCTCTGCGAACGGAGCGCCCAGAGCCTTCAGCAGCTCCTTGCCCTCTTCGTCAGTCTTGGCAGTGGTGACAAAGCAGACATCCATGCCGCGGACTGCATCGACCTTCTCGAAGTCGATCTCGGGGAAGATGATCTGCTCCTTGATGCCGCATGCAAAGTTGCCGCGGCCGTCAAAACCGTTGCCGTTGATGCCGCGGAAGTCGCGGACACGGGGCAGTGCGATGTTGAAGAAGCGATCGACAAACTCATACATACGCTCACCGCGCAGGGTGACCTTGCAGCCGATGGGAGTGCCCTGGCGCAGCTTGAAGTTAGCAACGCTCTTCTTGGCACGGCACACAACTGCCTTCTGGCCAGTGATCTGGCCCAGATCCTTCATGACAGCTTCCAGGATCTTCTCGTTGTCCTTGGCTTCGCCGCAGGCAACGTTGATGACGACCTTGTCCAGCTTGGGGATCTGCATAACGCTCTTGTAACCGAACTTGGAGTTCAGAGCAGGAGCAATTTCATTGACATACTGTTCTTTCAAACGAGCCATTGTTCCTTACTCCTTTCTTACAGCTCAGCGCCGCACTTCTTGCAGACGCGAACCATCTTGCCGTCCTTCTCGACGTGGCCCACACGCACGGCCTTGCCGCACTTGGGGCAGATGGGCATGACCTTGGATGCGTACATAGCACCCTCAGCCTTGACGATGCCGCCCTGCTCGCCCTGACGACGAGGCTTGACGTGCTTGGTAACCATGTTCTGGCCCTCAACGATGACCTTGTTCTCAGAGGGGCTGACCTGCAGGACCTTACCAGTGTGGCCCTTGTCCTTGCCGCTGATGATCATAACGTTGTCGCCGGTTTTAACATGAAGATTATTCATTTTTAAAACCTCCTTACAGCGATTCCGGAGCCAGGCTCAGGATCTTGGTGTAGCCGGCATCACGCAGCTCACGAGCAACGGGTCCAAAGATACGGGTACCCTTGGGGCTCTTGTCGGCCATAACGATAACGGCGGCGTTCTCATCGAAACGGATGTAGGAGCCGTCGTCGCGGCGGACGCCATGCTTGCTGCGCACGATGACAGCCTTGACGACGTCGCCCTTCTTAACGGAGCCGCCGGGGGCTGCCTTCTTGACAGAGCAGACCACGACGTCACCAATGTTTGCGTATCTCTTGCGGGTGCCGCCCAGCACGCGGAAGCACATCAGCTCCTTGGCACCGGTGTTGTCGGCAACTTTGAGATAAGTTTGCATCTGAACCATATCAGATATCTCCTTTCAAACTGTTCAAAGCAGCGGGCAAATTACTTTGCCTTCTCAACGATACGGACCAGGCGCCAGCGCACATCCTTGGACAGGGGGCGGCACTCCATGATCTCAACACGGTCACCGATGCCGCACTCGTTCTGCTCATCACGAGCCTTGAACTTGGCGGTACGCTTCAGGATCTTCTTGTACAGGGGGTGCTGCACGCTATCCTTAACGGCAACCACGATGGTCTTATCCATCTTGTCGGACACGACGACGCCGACGCGGGTCTTTCTCAGATTACGTTCTTCCATCGTTTAACCTCCTTACTGCTTCTCAGCCAGAACGGTCATCACGCGGGCGATGTCCTTCTTGACTGCTTCGATGCGGCCGGGGTTCTCCAGCTGGTTGATGGCATGCTGGAAGCGCAGGTTAAACAGCTCGGCCTTCAGGTCTGCCAGCTTGCTGGTCAGCTCTGCGGTCTGCATTTCGCGGAGTTCATTAGCCTTCATTGGTGCCATCCTCCTTCACGGAGTCCTCACGGACAACAAATTTGCACTTGATGGGCAGCTTGTGCATAGCCAGACGCAGAGCCTCGCGGGCAGTTGCCTCATCGACATCTGCCAGCTCGAACAGAACGCGGCCGGGCTTCACAACAGCGACCCAGTATTCGGGAGAGCCTTTACCGGAACCCATGCGGGTCTCAGCGGGCTTTTCAGTCACGGGCTTATCGGGGAAGATCTTGATCCACACCTTGCCGCCACGCTTGATGTAACGAGTCATGGCAACACGAGCAGCCTCGATCTGGGTGGAAGAGATCCATGCCGGCTCCAGAGCAACAAGGCCGTACTGGCCCTGGCACACCACGTTGCCGCGGGTAGCCTTGCCGGTCATGCGGCCGCGCTGGACGCGGCGGTACTTAACACGCTTAGGCAGTAACATTACTTGTTGCCTCCTTCCTTCTTCTGAGCGGTCTTAGCGCTCTTCAGGACCTCGCCCTTGTAGACCCACACCTTGACGCCGATGCGGCCGTAGGTGGTAGCAGCCTCTGCAAAGCCATAGTCAATGTCAGCACGCAGGGTCTGCAGGGGGATGGTGCCCTCGTGATAGCTCTCGGTACGAGCGATATCAGCGCCGCCCAGACGGCCGGAGCACATTGCCTTGATGCCCTTTGCGGGAACGGTTGCGCGATCGCGGGGGCTCATGGCATTGCGCATGCACTGCTTCATGGCACGGCGGAAGGTCACGCGGTTCTCCAGCTGACGAGCGATATCCTCAGCAACCAGCTGAGCGTTGGTAGCAGCGCTCTTGACCTCGATGACATTGACGATAACAGTCTTGCCATACTCTTTGGTCAGCTTGTTCTGCAGAGCAATGCGCTCTTCGCCGCCCTTGCCGATGACCATGCCGGGCTTAGCGCAGTAGATGTTGACAGTTACGCGAGGAGCGGAAGTGGACGGGTCCACAGTACGCTCGATCTCGATCTTGGGCACACCAGCATCCTTCAGCTGAGCCTTCAGCTCAGTGCGGATCTTGTGGTCCTCGACGAGGTTATCGCTGAAATCCTTCTTGGAGGCAAACCAGCGGCTGTCCCAGTCTTTAATAACGCCGACACGAATGCCGTGCGGATTTACTTTCTGGCCCATTGTTTTCCCTCCTTACTCTTTCTCTTTCAGAACAACGGTCATGTGGCTGGTGCGCTTCAGGATGCGGTAGCCGCGGCCCTGTGCACGAGGCATCATGCGCTTCAGCGTCGGGCCGGGGCAGACGTAGCACTCGGCGACGTAGAGGTTGTTCTTGTCCATATTGAAGTTGTTTTCCGCATTAGCGGCTGCAGACTTCACCAGCTTCAGAAGGGGCTCACAAGCTGCCTTCGGGGTGTACTGCAGGATTGCCAGCGCTTCGTCCAGGGGCTTGTTACGGATCAGGTCCATAACGATAGACACCTTACGAGGACTAATGCGGGCATAACGAAGAATTGCCCGAGCTTCCATGTTGTGTTCCTCCCTCTATTACTTAGAATTACCAGTGTGGCCCTTGAAGGTACGGGTGGGAACGAACTCACCCAGCTTGTGGCCAACCATGTCCTCAGTCACATACACAGGCACATGCTTGCGGCCGTCGTGGACGGCAAAGGTGTGACCAACGAATTCGGGGAAGATCGTGGAGGCGCGGCTCCAGGTCTTGATGACCTGCTTCTTACCGGAAGCGTTCATCGCTTCAACGTGCTTCATAAGAGCAGCCTGGACGAAAGGTCCTTTTTTAATGCTTCTACCCATTGTCTTAAACTCCTCTCTTACTTACCTGCACGCTTCACGATCAGCTTATCGGAGCGCTTATGATGCTTGCGAGTCTTGAGACCCAGAGCGGGCTTGCCCCAGGGAGTCATAGGACCGGAGTGACCAACAGGTGCGCGGCCCTCGCCACCACCGTGGGGATGGTCGCAGGGGTTCATGACGGTACCACGGCTGCCGGGACGAACGCCCATGTGGCGCTTGCGGCCAGCCTTGCCCAGGTTGACGTTCTCGTGGTCGATGTTGGAAACCTGACCGATGACTGCGGTGCAGTTCACGGGCACGTTGCGCATCTCACCGGAGGGCAGACGAACCAGAGCGTAGCCATTCTCCTTAGCCATCAGCTGAGCCATGTTGCCAGCGGAACGAACCAGCTGAGCGCCGCGGCCGGGATACAGCTCGATGTTGTGGATGATGGTACCGACGGGGATGTTCTCGAAGGGCAGGCAGTTGCCGGGCTTGATATCGGCAGACTTGCTGCTGACGACCACATCGCCCACCTTCAGGCCATCGGGAGCAATGATGTAGCTCTTGACGCCATCGGTGTACTCGACCAGAGCGATGAATGCGCTGCGGTTCGGATCGTACTCGAGAGTCTTGACGGTAGCGGGCATATCGGTCTTCTGACGCTTGAAGTCGATGACACGATACTTGGTGCGGTTGCCGCCGCCCTGATGACGGACGGTGATGCGGCCGGTGTTGTTGCGGCCGCTGTGCTTCTTCATGGGCTCCAGCAGGCTGCGCTCGGGAGCGACCTTAGACAGGACGCTGTAATCCGTGACGGTCATGCCGCGGCGGCCCGGAGTAGTGGGGCCATACTTCTTGATAGCCATAGTGCTATTCTCCTTTGTTTATCTTATGAATTATTATCGGGGTCATATCCCCATAGAGGAACCCTCGGCGGGTTCGGCTTAGACCATGCTGTTGAAGAACTCGATCTCCTTGGAGTCCTTGGTCAGGGTCACGATAGCCTTCTTGGATGCAGCGGTGTAACCGGCGTGCATGCCCTGGCGGCGGAAACGACCGCGCACAGAGATGGTGTTGACCTTTGCGACCTTAGCGCCCGGGAACAGGACCTCAACGGCCTGAGCGATCTCGACCTTGGTAGCATCGGTAGCGACCTTGAAGGTGTACTTCTTGTCAGCGATGCCAGCCATGGAGTTCTCGGTAATGACCGGCTTCAGGATGATATCATGTGCGGTTTTCATTAGCCAAGCACCTCCTCGAGCTTCTTAGCTGCGTCGACGCTGATGATCAGCTTGTCGGCGTTCAGCACATCGTAGGTGTTCACGCTGCCTGCGAAGGTGGTCTTCACACCGGCAATGTTGCCAGCGCTCTTGACGAACTTTGCATCGACAGTCTCGTTGACCAGCAGGTTCTTCTTGCCGGCGCCAACAGCGTTCAGCATTGCAACCACGGTCTTGGTCTTGTACTCATCGCAAGCGAACTTGTCAACAACGACCATGTTGCCATTGGCAGCCTTGTCGGACAACACGCTCAGCAGAGCCAGGCGCTTGACCTTGTTGTTGATGTGGTAGTTGTAGCTGCGGGGCTTGGGGCCCAGAGCGACGCCGCCGTGAGTCCACTGCGGTGCACGGATGGAACCCTGACGAGCGTGGCCGGTGCCCTTCTGACGCCAGGGCTTCTTGCCGCCGCCGGAAACTTCCATGCGGATCTTGGTGTTCTGGGTGCCCTGACGCTGGTTGGCCAGGAAGTTCACCACAGCAATGTGGACAGCCTTCTCGTTCGGGGTGATACCGAACACGGCGTCGGAAAGCTCGATCTCGCTAACATGCTGACCGTTCATATCGACTACGTTAAACTTTGCCATTGTAGCTTTCCTCCTTACGCCTTCACGCTGTTGGCCAGAGTGATGATGGTGCCCTTGGAACCGGGGACCGCACCCTTGACAGCGATCAGATTGTTCTCGGTGTCAACCTTGACAACAGTCAGGTTCTGCACGGTGACGCGCACAAAGCCCATGTGGCCGGGCAGGCGCTTGCCGGGGAACACGCGAGCAGGGGTAGAAGTGGAACCGTTAGAACCTGCATGACGAGCAACAGGACCGGTGCCGTGGCTCTCACGCAGACGGTGCTGACCGTAGCGCTTGATAACGCCCTGGTAGCCCTTGCCCTTGGAAACGCCCACAACGTCCACCTTGTCGCCCTCTGCGAAGACATCAGCCTTCAGCACGTCGCCAACGTTCATTGCGGAAACATCTTCCAGACGGAACTCGCGCAGGGTCTTCTTGGGGGCAACATTTGCCTTCTTGAAGTGGCCTGCAGCTGCCTTGTTGACCTTCTTGGCGGAAACCTCGCCGAAGCCCAGCTGAACAGCCTGGTAGCCATCGCTCTCGACGGTCTTCTTCTGCACGACGGTGCAGGGACCAGCCTCGATGACGGTGACGGGAACGACCTTGCCGTTCGCGTCGAACAGCTGGGTCATACCGACTTTCTTGCCGATAATGCCTTTAACCATTTTCTTTTCCTCCTGTAAAGGTTATTGGTTGGCAGCGCACGTCACTGCCAACATGACCCCTCGGGAAACGAGGGCATCGAATTTGATCGAGTGTCTTTTACAGCTTGATCTCGATGTCCACGCCAGCGGGGAGCTGGAGGCTCATCAGAGCCTCGACCGTCTTGTTGGACGGCTTCAGAATGTCGATCAGACGCTTATGAGTGCGGCTCTCGAACTGCTCGCGGCTATCCTTGTACTTGTGGGTAGCGCGCAGAACGGTAACGATCTCACGATCGGTGGGCAGGGGGATGGGGCCGGACACGCGTGCACCGGTGTGCTTTGCGGTCTCCACAATCTTCTCTGCTGCGGCATCGATCAGCTGAGCATCATAGCTCTGCAGACGGATTCTGATTTTCTCTTTGACTGCCATTGCTTACGCCTCCTGAAAAAATTGATTTTGCCCTAGGCGAGCCGATAAATTGCTCTACACAGTTCCGGGTGTTCCTCGATTTGGCACTATAAAAGCCGGTGAACCGCATGGCAGTTCTCCCGGAAACATATTAGCAAATCAAATCCGAACATTGGTTCCGCCCGTTTCGCAGAGGAGTAACTTCTCTGCCGAGGGAACGTATTCCATCGCTGTCAGTAATTCTTTCGCCCGGTTCTAAGATCGGACATACTCCGCGGAAATAACCCATCGCAGCTATCGCCGGATGACAACCTCCCGCATCTACGCATATCGCTGGCCTGCACGACTTGTATCGCACAAGCCCTTTGCAGCCGAGAGTTATTCTATCACACCTTCGTGCATTTGGCAAGTGTTTTTTAGAAAAAAGAACGAATTTTCTTTTTTATTTTCTCCGTTTTGTCAAAGAGCGCATTTTCTGTGCAAGATGCACAATCCGCAGGCTTTTCTGCCGGTGGAAAACTCTGCCGTGCCCGCTGCGCAGTGCTTAGTATGGACCGTCCTGCCGCTTTTATACATATATAATAAAAAGCAGCGCCGCCGCTCCCGCAGGAAGCAGGCGCTGCAAATGCCGTTCGCCTTTACGACCCCACCCGTGAAAAAGTCAATCGGGAAAATCCGCAGATTTTCCCGATTGGCAAATTTAAAATAATTCTTCCGCTGAAGATGCGCAGAGCAGCGCGGCGCGCAGTTCAAATCATTTCTTCTTCAGCTGTTCCGCCAGCCCATCCCGGGGCGTGATGTAGACCGTGGTGTACACCTCGTACAGCACCATGCCGGGCTTGGCACCGCTGGCTTTCCAGATGTTCTTCACCTCAGTGGTGTCCACCGCCACCTTGGCGCCGGTGCCCGCCTTGTAGGTGCTGGAGTAGATGACTGCCAGCTCCGCGGCCTCCTGCTTGGTGGTGTCCGGGATGTCCTCGCCCCGGCTCATGACCACAACGTGGCTGCCGGGGGCCTTCTGCACATGGAACCACAGGTCTTTGCCCCGGGCGGTGTGCAGGGTGAGCTTGTCGTTCTGGACGTTGTTGCGGCCTACCAGGATCTCAAAGCCATCGGTGGAAGTGAACCGCAGGAAGTCTGCAGGCTTCTGGCGCTTATCCCGCTGCTTGTAGTATTTCAGGTAGCCCTGACTCTTCAGCTCTGCCCGGATCTCGTTGAGGGCCGCCTCACCGGAAGCCGACTCCACCTCGTAGAGTACCGTTTCCAGATAGGCGATCTCCTTTTCACCCTCTGCCAGCAGATCCACCAGCATCCGGGCGGCGGTCTGCTTCTTTTTATAGTTCTTGAAGAAGTTCTGAGCGTTCTGGCTGGGGGTGAACCGCAGGTCCAGCGGGATGGTCACCTCTTTGCCCTCGTCGTACCAGTTGGGCACGGTGATGCTCTTCATGCCCTTCTGGGCCAGATAGAGGTTTGCCGAGAGCAGCTCACCGTACAGACGCAGCTTTTCGCTCTTGCCGCTGGCAGCAAGCTCTTCCTGACGGGCGGCCTGCTTGCGCACGGCGCGCTCGTACATATTGTGCACCGCCTTGTGCAGCTCCTTGCTTTTGGTGCGCAGGCGTTCCGCGCGGTCCTTCTCAGCGTAGTAGCCCTCCAGCATGGCGTTGAAGGAGGGCCACTCCTTTATAATATATTTTTCGCCGTACTGCTGCGGACGGAAGAAGGTATACTCGATGGGCTTGCCGCTGGGGTCGGTGACGCTGCAGGGCGTACCGCCGGTTGCGTGCTCTTCCTTCAGCTCGTCGATGGCGGCCATAAGCTTGCGCTTCTGTTCCTCGGTCAGCTCATTGGCGGGCAGATGTTCGCCGTCAAAGGCACGCCATGCAGCTTCGCGGCAGACCACCGGGCCAACACCGGCCACGGTCTTGTTGAGGGCATCTGCCACCGGCAGATCTCTCTGGCAGGCTGCTGCCACGATGGACGCACTGCTCACCAGCAGGAAGTCCGGTCTTGCAGGCTTGGGCGGCGTGGTGTAGGGCAGGCCCGGCAGCAGCTGGCGCACATCGCTGTCCTCAAAATCCACGCGCTTGAGTGCGTCAATGATCTTGCCGTTCTGCACCAGAACCAGATTGGAGTAGCGGCCCATCAATTCGGCACACAGGGTGTTGCGCACAAGGTCGCCCATCTCGTTGGTGCACTGAAAATCAAAATAGACGATGCGGTCTCCCGGCTCCATGTGCACGTCCAGCAGCCTGCCGCCGGTAAGATGCTTGCGCATCAGCATACAGAAGGAGGGCGGCGTTTCCGGGTTTTCAAAGCTTTCTTCGGTCAGGCACACGCGGGCGGAACCGCTGCGGGCCGAAAGCAGCAGCGCATAGGTATCCGTGCGGGTGCGCAGGGTGAGCACCAGCTCATCACGGGTGGGTTCAAATAGTTTTGCGATCTTGGCGTCGGTCAGCGTTGCTTTGAGCTCTGCTGCCGTAAGGGCCAGTGTCGCGGCATCCAATGCCATAGTGTTTACCTCGTTTATGATTTGGAATGGAAATTCTTTTATTTTAAGCGGCCTCGCCCTCTCCGTCACGGCTAACGCCGTGCCACACTCCCCCTTTTGTCACCTATGGTGACATCTTCCCCCCGGCGCGGGGGAAGTCTTTCCTCAAAGTGAGAGGCTTTGGCAGTCTACGCAAGGTTCATGGTTTTGCCAAGGGCTCTCCCTTTGGGAGAGCTGTCGAGCAGATGCGAGACTGAGAGGGCGAGGCCGTTCACCTTATTGCAGCTTTCCCTTATAAATACGTATACGGATCCCGGTTTTCAGTGCTCACCAGCACGTCCAGCTCCGGCAGGGCGGCGCGCAGCTTTGCAGCCACGGCGGCAGTCACCGGAAATTCGGTGGCGTAGTGGCCCGCCGCAATGAGCGAAAGGCCCAGCCGCTTGGCATCGATGGCGTGGTGGTGGTTGGCTTCACCGGTCAGCAGGCAGTCCGCGCCCATAGCAATGGCATCTGCAAACAGGCTTCCGCCCGCACCGCTGATGACCGCCAAGCGCTTGACCGGCTTACCCGCATCCACAAACTTCACCTGCACCGCCGGGCCGTTCTTCGGCTGGTTGCAGCGCGCAGCAAGCTCCTGCTGTGCCTTGCGGGCAAGCTCCGGAACCGCGATTTCTTCAATGGCTCCCACACGGCCGCAGCCCTCGGCAAAGGTTTCCATATTCTTCATTTCAAAGATGCCTGCCAGCACTTCGTTCACGCCGCCCTCGGCAGCATCCAGATTGGTGTGCATACAGATGGCAGAAATGCCCGCCTGCACCAGCTGGAAAGGCACATCCTGCGGGCCGATCTTTTTGAGCGGATCAAAAATGACCGGGTGGTGGGACACGATCATCTCACACTGCTTTGCAGCGGCTTCGGCCACCACCTCGGGGGTGATGTCCAGTGCTGCCAGCACCCGGTGCATCTGCCCGCCGCAGTCCACCAGCAGGCCGGGATTATCCCAGTGTTCCGCCAGCTCCAGCGGCGCGATGGCCTGCATTGCTTCGTATACCTGATTAACTGTTATCATATCTTCACCATCCTCGCCCTCTCCGTCATTGCTTACGCAATGCCACCTCTCCCATGGTGAGAGGCCTTGGCATTCCATGCAGCGTTCATCATTTTGCCAAAGGCTCTCCCTTTGGGAGAGCTGGACGCGAAGCGGCCTGAGAGGGCAAGCCAGCTAATAAACTATCGATTTCCTGCGCCAGTTCGCTGCCATCCGGCACGCCAAGGCGCATCCGGGGCAGCTTTGCCTTCTGCCAGTCGGCGTAGCCTTTTCCCTCGGGCCACTCTCCCGTACTGCCAAACAGGCACTCGGCAAAGGTGGGCGCATACACCCTGCCGGTGTACTCCGCCGCCATCACCGCGTACCAGCGGCCCGCCGCCTGCACCGGGCGGTCGGCTGCAAAGGAGAAGCCATGCTCCCATAACCAGCGGCGCAGCGCGTCGTGGCGGGTGGCCGGGATCATGATGATCCGCGGCCCTCCCACGGTGAACACCCACGGGGCTTTCTCTAAAATTTCCCAAGTGGTCTGGGCGGAAACGCCCGCCAGCACGATGCTGCCTACTTCGTTCTCCGTAAGCACAGAAAGACCGTCGCCAAGCCGAAGCTCAGCGCGGTCTTTACAGCCTGCATGTTCCAGCGTCTGCTCTGCCTTTGCCAGCGGGCCGGGCCGCAGGTCGGCACCGATCACCTTCGGGTATTTTCCCGAAGCCGCCAGCACCGCCGTCAGCTTGCCGTGGTCGCAGCCGATGTCTGCCACCGGCTCTCCCGGCCGCACAAGCTCTGCGGCGGCAGCCAGACGCGCATCCAGTGTGGGCAGCAATTTATGCCTTCTTTGCGGCCAGATGCTCGTTCAGCTTCTCGATCAGCTCATCGCAGTCCACGCCGTGGACAGCACAGGCCTCCTCGATGCTCTCGCCGCGGGATGCAGGGCAGCCCAGGCAGTGCATGCCGATCTCCATGAAGTAGGGAGCGGTGGTCTGGTCCATATCCAGGATATCGCCGATGATGGTCTCGCGGGTCACCTGCTTTGCGTCCTTGTGTTCTTCCTTCTTGAGCATATTGAAAATATCAAACATGATGGTTTTCCTTTCCTGTTGGGTAAAATCACGGCATAACCTACCGTTCTTCTATACTATACCCTAAACCGGTACTGTTTTTCAAGTATCTGCTGGGATTTTTAGCGTTTACTGGTAATTCTTATCCAGCGAGAAGCCGCGCCCGCTCACCTCGGTCACATGGCTCACGATCATAAAGCAGGTGGGGTCGATGGCATGGGCCAGCTTTTCCAGCTTCGGCAGCTGGCGGTTGCTCACGATGCTCAGCAGCACCTGCTCCGGCTCGTGGCTGTAGCCTCCCTCGCCATGCAGCACGGTCACACCGCGGTCCAGCTGGGTGAAGATGGCCTCGCGGATATCATCGGCGTGCTGGCTGATGATCTTTACCTCGGTGCGGGTAGTGCCGAAGATGAGCACCTTGTCCAGCACCACCGTATACACGATCACCATCACGATGCCGTACAGACACTGCTGCAGCGGGCTGAACGCCGCCTGCAGGCAGAGGATGAGCATATCGAACACCAGCATACTGGCCGACACCGGGATGTGGAAATATTTGTTCAACACCAGCGGAGGGATGTCCATGCCGCCGGTGGATGCGCCTGCCCGGATGGTGATGCCCAGCGAAATGCCTACGCCGAGGCCTGCAAAAATGGTGTTGAGCACCAGATCATCGGTGAGCACAAAGCCTGTGAACACCCGCTCCCACAGAGCCAGAAACAGGGGGCTGAGCACGGTGCTGGCAATGGTGGTGATGGCAAAGCGCCGCCCCAGCAGCACCCAGCCCACCGTAAGCATGGTCATGTTGATGACGAACAGCACACCGGACACCGGCAGTCCCAATGCACGGTTGATGCCCAGTGCGATGCCGGTGGCACCGCCGGTGATCAGGCCTGACGGCACAAGAAACAGCACCACCGTGAGCGCATACAGTGCATTGCCCACGATGATGGACAGCGAATTGAATGCGATCTGCTGCTCATATGAAAGCTTTATCATCTTTTGTCCCTCATTCTTGAATTTCTTTCTTCTATGATAACGAAAAAATCCGCATTTATCAAGCGTTTCGCCCATAAATGCGGAATAATCCCGGAATAAATTACATTTTGTTGTTTACTGCGCAGAGGTTTCCTGCACCGGTTCCTCGTCCTCCAGCAGACGCAGACCGGCGGTATCCGTCACCGGCAGCGAGAACACGATCGCACCCGCCTTTGGCCCGGCACCGTCCATGATGGCTTTCATGATGCGGTTCTTTTCCGGCGTGCGGGCCACGATGAGCACCAGCTCCTTTTCATTCACCAGCTCCACGCCAAGGAACTGGGCTGCGCCTTCCATGCCGGTACCCTTGGCGTGGATCACCGTGCCACCGCCGGCACCTGCGGCGCGGGCGGCATCCATAATGGTGCCGGTGTGGCCCTGATTGGCGATTACCAGCAGCAGTTCGTAATGGGTATCCTTCAAGGTGCTCTCCTCCTTCAATGTCAGCGGCTGGTGCTGGGTGAGGAACATCAGCGCCCTTCTGCCGCCGATGCTGCTCAGCGGCACCGTGAATGCAATGCCGGTGCCCGGCACGTCGATGCGCATTTTGCGGCGCAGGTCTGTCCGGACGGCCTTCCATGTATCCTCTGTCACCACCGCCAGCAGCACCGCCTTCTCGGTCTTTTCCAGACCCAGCGTGGCCAGCGTCTCCCGCACCGCTGTGCCGCTGCCCACCGTGCGCAGGTTCACATCCACGCCGCGCTGCTGGTACAGCTGCAAAAAGGCATCGGTGGAGCGGCGGTCGGTGATGGTCACCATCAAAAACAACGAACTCATGCCGAGCCCTCCTTACAGTTCAATGATATCATCGTCCGGCAGTCCGGCAAAGGCCGCACCCATGGCCGCAGGCTGCAGCCGCCGGGCCTTGCGGGTGCGCAGCTGTGCCACAAGGCCCATCAGCTGCACCGTAATGAGCGGGGTCATGGCCACCATGGCCACCACGCCGAAAGCGTCGGTGACGATATTGCCGCCCACGGCCACGCAGGCACCCTGTGCCAGCGGCAGCAGGAAGGTGGCTGTCATGGGGCCGGATGCCACGCCGCCCGCGTCAAATGCAATGGCGGTGAACAGCTTTGGCACCACAAAGGAGATGCCAATGGCAAACACATAGCCCGGCACGAGGAACCACAAAATGGAAACGCCGGTGAGCACCCGCACCATGGCAAGGCCCACCGAGATGGAAACACCTGCCGAGAGTGCCATGCCCATGGCCTTGGCCGAAATGGCACCGTCGGTCACCTCTTCCACCTGCTTGTTCAGCACATAGACGGCCGGCTCGGCCTTGACGATGAAGTAACCGATGAGCATTCCAATGGGAATGATGATCCAGCGGAAGCTCTGCCCGGCCAGCACCTGACCCAGATAATTACCGGCGGGCATAAAGCCCACATTTGCGCCGGTGAGGAACAGCACAAGGCCCACGTAGGTATACGCAAGACCCACCGCAATGCGGCCCAGCGACCGGCGGTCCATGTGCAGAGCCACAAATTGAAAAATGCCGAACATCACGATGATGGGCAGCAGCGAGACAGCGATCTCTTCCAGATACGTAGGCAGGCTGACATGGAACAGCTGCCACAGCTCCACCGAGTCGCTCACCTCCGGCAGCACCGGCGGGATATAGGTGCTGTCCGAGGCGCGGAACACGATGCCCAGAATGAGCACTGCCAGAATGGGGCCGATGGAGCACATGGCCACCAGACCAAAGCTGTCGTCCGCCGCGTGGCGGTCGCCGCGGATAGCTGACACACCCACGCCCAGCGCCATGATAAAGGGCACAGTCATGGGGCCGGTGGTCACACCGCCGGAGTCAAAGGCCACAGCAAGAAATTCCTTGGGCACAAACGCCGCCAGAAGAAAGATCATGCCGTAGAACAGCACCAGCAGCTTTGGCAGCGAGATGCCAATAAGCATACGCAGGAAGGCAAACACCAGAAACAGGCCCACGCCCGCCGCCACCGATAAAATAAGGGTGCGGTTCGGGATGGAGGGCACCTGATTTGCCAGCACCTGCAGGTCCGGCTCCGAAATGGTGATGAGGAAGCCCAGCAGAAAGCCGATGCCCAAGATCACCGGCAGCTTCCTGCTTTTGGTGATCACCGCACCCACGCGCTCGCCCATGGGGGTCATGCTCATCTCCGCGCCCAGTGTGAAGAACATGATGCCCACCACGATCATGGCGGCCCCCAGCAAAAAGCACAGCAGGATGCTGGGCGACACCGGCGCAATGGTAAAGCAGAGCACCAGCACGATGGCTGCAATGGGCAGCACTGCCTGCAGCGCTTCCAATAGTTTTTCCCGCAGTTTCGGGAGGGATGCTTTCAGGATAGCGTCCACCGCCTTTCACCGTTTTATATCCAGTTTGTACAAATCAGAAGCAAGTATATGAATAGTATACAAGGCAAAAGCCGCCCCGTCAACAAACGGAGCGGCAAAGATCGGCAAAGACGCAGAAGCTTTACAGTTTCTTCCAAGTTTGTCTTTATTTCGTCAGATCTCCTGCTTTGCCAGCACGTCCAAGGTGGGGGTCTGGAACACCGGGATATCGGCATAGGGATCAGCTGCTTCTTCTGCGGGCAGGCTCTTCATGTAGGCGTCCATGGATTCGGCCACCTTCTTGGCCACAGCCACCGCCTCCACCACGGTGCGGGCGCCCATCACGGCGTCGCCGCCTGCAAACACGCCCTCGCGGGTGGTGCTGCCGTCCTCGCTGACGGTGAGCAGGCCCTTCTGGTTGGTCTCGATGCCGGTGGTGGTCTTGACGAGGTTGCTCTCCGAGCCTTGGCCGACCGACACGATCACGCCGGTGTGGGGGTAAAAAATCTCACTGCCCTCCACCTGAGTGAACCTGCCATCTTCGCCTTTGACGGTATCGCGGCAGATCAGGCCGTTCTCCCGGATCTCCACCGGTGCTTTGCAGAAGCGGAAGCCCACGCCCTCCAGCTTTGCATAGCTCACCTCGTACTCGGAAGCACTGATGCAGCTCTCGTCGCGGCGGGCATAGCAGGTGACGTGGCGGGCACCGTTGCGGATGGCGGTGCGGGCGCAGTCCATGGCAGAGTTGCCCACGCCGATCACGGCAATATCATCGCCCAGACGGAACGCCTTGGAGTTTGCCAGATAGTCGATGCCAAAGGCTACATTGCCCAGCGTCTCACCCTTGATATGCATGGCGTTGGCCTTCCACAGACCGGCACCGATGAACACGCTCTTGTAGCCGTCGCGGAACAGATCATCGATGGTGATGGTCTTGCCGATGGTGGTGTTGGGCCGCACCTTGATGCCCTTCAGCTCCAGATGGCGGTACTGGAAATCGTCCAGCACGCTGTCCGGCAGGCGATAGTTGGGGATGCCGTAGCGCATGACGCCGCCGATCTTATCGCGGGCATCAAAGATGGTCACATCGTAGCCCCAGCGTGCCAGCAGCACCGCAATGGTCAGGCCCGCCGGGCCGGAGCCAACGACTGCCGCCTTCATGCCGTTTTTGGGGGCAGGGCCGGCGGTCATTTTGTTGGCGTAGGTCGTGGAAATGTAGTCCTCAATAATGGAGAAGTGCACCGGGTCGTGGCTGGGCATCCGGTTGCGCACGCAGTGGCCCTCGCACTGGTTCTCGTGGTTGCACACCAACGCACAAACGGTGGTCAGCGGGTTATTCTCAAACAGCATTCTGCCAGCTTCGTCCATCTGGTTTGCCTTGAGCAGCCGAATGACCTCCGGGATGTTGGTGTGGATGGGGCAGCCCTGCTGGCACAGCGGCTTTTTGCAGCCCAGACAGCGGTTGGCTTCGTCCAGAACGTGAAGTGCCATGAAGTTTCCTCCTTATTGCGTGCGGTTTTCTGATTCCGTTCTCATTTGTTGTATCCAACATTGCATTGCTTTAATCATACACCACAAACCGTCCGGGCACAAGTGTTTCTGCATAAATTTTTTTCGATTATTTTTTGTCAATTCGTCAAAAAGATAATTTTTTGACGATATACTCCCCCCATCGGCCCGGGCTCCCGGCGGCACAGTGCGCCAAAATCGCTGGCTCCTGCCTGTGCCGCCGCCATGCGGGCGCAGGCATCGTTTTCTTTTTCCAGCTTTGCCAGCGAGTGGCTCAGCGGCAGGGATGCATGCTTCAGCAGCGGAAGTGCTTCCCGCCTTGCCCCCAGCAAATGCAGATAGGGTGGCAGGGCAGGCACGATCTCCGCCGTATAGCCCAGTGCCGCATCCATGGCAAGGCGGCACATCCGGGCCCGGGGGTAACGCACAGTGGTCAGCGCGTCCAGCAGCTGGGGCAGGCCGGTGCAGCTGCGCACGGCGTTTTCCAGCCGGTGGTCCAACCCCTCGGAAACGCCCCGCACTGCGGCAAAAGGTTCCGGTCGTGCACAGGCCGCCCGCAGCAGAGCCAGCTCACACCGGCCCGCAGCGGCATGATCCGTATACATTCCGTCGATTTCCGCTTTTTTATACAGCTCCAGTGCTTTTTCTGGCACATAAGGAGTCAGCGCATCCGCGCCCTGTTCTGCCCAGAGGGCGCGCAGCGCGCTGGCACTGGCAAACTGTGCGTGGCCGCTTTCGGCAAGGGCCTGCCCGTGGCCCGCCCCCACGCGGGGCAGCGGCACCGGGGTCATGGGTGCCTCCTGTTCCAGAATGGCCTTGCAGTATTCCACTGCCAGATTGTTGTTGGGCTTATCCAGCAGCGCGGCCAGTGCCGTGCCCGGGCAAAGCGCTTCCACCGCCGCCTGCCGCGCCGCCGCAAAGCTGCGGGCACCGGCTGCAAGCTGGCGTTTCAGCTCGGTGCGGTAGGCCTCGCTGTTCAGCACCCGGGCAGCTTCCATCAGCAGGGCTGCGTCCGGCGTCTCTGCCCCGAACACCAGCGCATTGCACCCGGCGGCGGCAAGGATGCGCACCCCCGCCCGGGCAAAAGCCTCTGCCCCCGCACAGGCACAGGGCGCAGGCAGCGCAAATATCAGATCTGCCCCGCACTGCAGGGCGGCCTGCACCCGCACCGCTTCCGGCAGCAGCGGCAGTGCGCCGCGCTGGGTCAGCCCGCAGCTCATGGCCACCGCCACATGCTGTGCTCCCAGCGCTTTTGCCTGCGCCAGCTGCCATGCATGGCCGTTGTGAAAGGGGTCGTACTCTGCAATGATACCGGCAAATTTCATAGATAAGCTCCTCTGCAGGGCTGCTGCGCCCTCGGAAAGATTGTTAAATTTATATCGTATATACAGAAAACCGCAGTGGTTTTGCGCATTTGTGGGCAGGATGTACAAAAACCTTGTACACAAGCTTTACCGCTTTGCCCGGGTTGCGGCTTGAAAAGCCGCCCACCCTATTATATAATAAACACAGGAATCTGTAAAATTCTGTCCTCAGGTTTAAAAAGAGGGCAGACCAAAAACATACAGGAGGCAACACAGATGAAAGTTCTGGTTATTAACTGCGGCTCTTCTTCCCTGAAGTATCAGCTGATCGATATGGACGGCGAGAAGGTGCTGTGCAAGGGCCTGTGCGAGCGCATTGGCATGGAAAGCAGCATGATCACCCATGAGGCAAACGGCCACAAGGCCACCACGCCCGCCATCTTCCCCACCCACACCGAGGCATTTGCCGAGGTCGTGAAGAAGATGACCACCGGCGAAGGCAAGTGCATCAACGACGTCAGCGAGATCGATGCCATCGGTCACCGTGTCGTGCACGGCGGCGAGAAGTTCAAGGAGAGCTGCCTGATCACCGACGAGGTCATCGAGACCATCCGCGAGCTGAGCCCTCTGGCTCCCCTGCACAACCCCGCCGGCATTCTGGGCATCGAGGCCGCACGCAAGGTGTTCGGCAACATCCCCATGGTGGCCGTGTTCGATACCGCTTTCCACAGCACCATGCCTCCGAAGGCTTATATGTACGCCATTCCGTATGAGTACTATGAGAAGTACGGCGTGCGCCGCTACGGCTTCCACGGCACCAGCCACAAGTACGTTGCTCACAAGGCTGCCGAGTATCTGGAAGAGCCCATTGAGCGCCTGAAGCTGATCACCTGCCATCTGGGCAACGGTTCCTCCATTGCCGCTGTGGACCAGGGCAAGGTCGTGGACACCTCCATGGGCATGACCCCGCTGGCCGGCCTGATGATGGGCACCCGCTGCGGCGACCTGGACCCCTCTGTGGTCAACTACCTGAAGTACACCCTGAACATCACCGGCCACGAGCTGGACGAGATCCTGAACAAGAAGTCCGGTCTGCTGGGCATCTCCGGTGTTTCCAGCGACAAGCGTGACGTGGAAGAGGCAGCTGCTGCCGGCAACAAGCGCGCACAGCTGGCTTCCGACATGCTGAACTACCAGATCAAGAAGACCGTTGGCGCTTACATCGCTGCAATGGGCGGCGTGGATGCCATCGTCTTCACCGGCGGCATCGGCGAGCACGATGCAATTGCCCGTGCAAAGGTCTGCCACCACATGGATTGGCTGGGCATCCGCATCGATACCGAGAAGAACAAGCACCCCGTGGGCGATGTGTGCGAGATCACTGCCTGGGGCGCAAAGGTGCGCACTCTGGTCATCGCTACCGACGAGGAGCTGATGATCGCCCGCGACACCAAGGAAGTCATTGAGAAGTAACCGTTTTCCAAAGGGCTTTGCAGGGGCTGCTGCACGGAATGTGCGGCAGCCCCTTTTTCATCTTCCGGCAGTTATTTTACCCAAATCAGCCCTGTCGGATTGTGCTATCTATACAAATAACAAGGCGAATGGTTGTTTTTTGGTTGACAAATTTCAAAAAGAACGGTACAATAGAAAAGTCCTCAATTGGAGGACGTCCATTCATTCAAGCCCCTGGTAAGCTTACTGATCAGCGCGATGGTCCCAAAACCAAAGGTATGGTTACAATCCTTCCGTGGGCAAGAACTAACTAAAGAGGAGATACTACTATGTTTGAAGACAAGACTCTGGTCTGCAAGGACTGCGGTAAGGAATTTGTTTGGACTGCTGGTGAGCAGGAGTTCTACGCATCTCGCGGCTTCGAGAATCAGCCCCAGCGCTGCAAGCCCTGCCGTGACGCCCGCAAGAACGGCGGCGCACGCAGCAACAGCGGTGAGCGTCAGATGTTCGATGCTGTCTGCGCAGCTTGCGGCAAGGCTTGCAAGGTCCCCTTCCAGCCCCGTGAGGATCGTCCGGTCTACTGCTCTGACTGCTTTGCTCGCATGAAGCAGAACTAAGCGCTGATTTTTATTTAAATCGGTAACAAAAGGCCCGCTGTCGAAAGGCAGTGGGCCTTTTTGTATTCAGAGCTTCTCCAGTCTGATTACGCAGCCATAACGGAGGAAGTCTTTCACACCAGCGGCGCAATAAACTTGAGCAGGATGCCCGCCAGATGCAGCAGCTTTTTGCCCTGCCAGATACTTTCTTTCGTCTGCTCCACCCTGCGGCACCGGGTGAGCGTATCCTGAAAATCCGCTTCCATGTTGGCAATGCAGTCGGTGCCGCGCATCCAGACCGCGTTTTCAAAGTGATGGTACAGGCTGCGGTAGTCCAGATTGATGGTGCCCGCCACAGCTTCCACGCCGTCGGCGATCACGATCTTCGCATGGGTAAAGCCGGGCTGCCACTCGCTGATCTTCACACCCGAAGAAATCAGCGCCTTGTAGTGGGTCTTGGCCAGTGCATAAACGAACCACTTATCCGGCTTGCCGGGCAGGATCAGGTGCACATCCACACCGCGCTCTGCCGCAAAGCGCAGGGCCGTTTCCAGCTCGCCGTCTAAAATCAGATACGGCGTGATGATGTGCACATACTTCCGGGCGCGGTTGAGCATATCCATGTACACCATTTCGCCCACCCGCTCACCGTCCAGCGGGCAGTCTCCGTAGGGCACCACAAAGCCCTTGGCGTTTGCTGCCGCCGGGATGGGATCGGACAGGAACTGCTCAAACTCCGGCTGGCACAGGATGCTCCACATCTGCAAAAACAGTGCCGTCATGGAGCGCACGCCTTCGCCTTCCAGCATCAGGGCCGAGTCCTTCCAGCGGCCATACTTTTCTATGTGGTTGATGTACTCATCTGCCAGATTCACGCCGCCGGTAAAACTCACCTGGCCATCAATGACCAGAATTTTGCGGTGGTCGCGGTAGTTGTAGTGGGTGGAAACAAAGGGCGTGACCGGCGAGAACACCTTGCACTGGATGCCCAGCGCTTCCAGCCGGCTGGGGTAATCCCGCGGCAGGGTGGAGAACTCACAGGTGCCGTCATACATTACCCGCACATCCACCCCCTGCGCCGCCTTGCGGGCCAGCACTTCCAGAATGCGGCCCCACATCAGGCCTTCATCCACGATGAAATATTCCAGAAAGATGTATTTTTTTGCCGTTTCCAGCTGGCGCAGCATTTCATCGAACATAGCTTCGCCGCCGTTGAAGTAGGTGGCCACCGTGTCGGCATAGACCGGAAAGCCGCCTCCCTTGCCCCGCAGATACCGTGCCAGCGGCATCGCTTCGGGTGCCTGCTCCTGCAAAAGCTCCACAGTCTGCTCATTCTGCGGCAGCTGGGCGCGGGTCTGGCCCTCCAGATCCAGCAGGCGGCGCTTCAGGGCATTGTGGCCCACATCACTTTTGGTGTACCAGAACAGCGGCACGCCCAGCACCGGCATCAGCGCTGTGACCACCAGCCATGTAATGCGCACGCTGTTGTCCATGTCCTGATTGAGCAGATAGACCATCATTGCCGCTGTTACCAGCAGGGTGCCGCCAAAATAATGCGGCAGCAGCTCGCCGAACCACTGCAGCAGGCTGAACAGCGCGAACGCCTGTAAAAGCAGCAGAACCAGCACTAGGCCAAAACGGCTGAAAATAGCGTGTACCACGCCCTTCTGTCCCCGTTTGAGCAGGCGGATGCCGCCATCCTCAAACACCCGGACCTTGTCCTTCATATTTTGCTGAAATTGTTTTTTCTGCATGGCATTTTTCCTTATCTCACACATTTGCAGCCCTGGGGCTGTAAAAATGTGCCGGTTTGTGTTATGATGTACAGGAACAAACCCGCCCGGCGCTGTGTCCCGGACAGGCAGCTTTGCACCTATTATAATCCATTCCTGCCCTTTTTTCCACCCAAAGCGGCAGGATGATGCAGGAGGGACCCCTATGAATAATCTGATCATTGGCATTGCAGGCGGCTCCGGCAGCGGCAAGACCACCCTTGCTCTGCGGCTGAAGGAGCGTTTTGGCGAGGATGAAGTGCGCCTGATCTCCCACGACAGCTATTACAAGCGCCACGACGAGCTGCCCTTTGAGGAGCGCTGCAAGCTGAACTACGACCACCCGGATGCTTTTGACAACGCTTTGCTGATCTACCATCTGCAGGAGCTGAAGGCAGGCCGCGCCATCGATTGCCCGGTGTATGACTACTCCAACCACAACCGCAGCGACAAGGTACAGCACATCGAGCCCGCACCGGTGCTGATCGTGGAAGGCATCCTGCCCTTTGTGGAGCCGGAGCTGTGCGCCCTGTTCGACTACAAGATCTATGTGGACACCGACGCCGACGAGCGCATCCTGCGCCGTCTGGTGCGGGATGTGAAGGAGCGGGGCCGCAGTCTGGACAGCGTCATCAATCAGTACCTGACCACCGTCAAGCCCATGCACGAGGCCTTTGTAGAGCCCAGCAAGCGCAACGCAGACATCATTGTGCCCAACGGCGGCGAGAACACCGCTGCGGTGGAGATGCTGGCCCATCACATCCGTAACCTGATCGAAAAGGCAAACATGGTGTAACGTCTTTACGATTTAAATGCCCTCCGCATTCGCTCTGGGCATATTCAGCGGAAATCTTATTTTTAATTTCATCATGCACGCAAAAGGAGCCACCGCACAGTTTGTGCAATGGCTCCTTTTCTTTTTGTTTTAGTGGATAGAGGTTCGCACCAGAGCGCGCTTGAGACGCGCCTGAGCCAGCTCGTAGTCCCGCTTGTCGAGGTTCTTCTGCGCAAGGATCTCCTCCGCGCGCTTCTTGGAAGCCTCGGCGCGGGCCTGATCGATCTCCTCGGCCCACTCCCATGTGGTGGCGACCAGACGCACTTCGCCATCCAGCACGCTCAGCAACCCGCCCATGCAGGCGGCGCGGCGGCGCTGGCCCTCGGCATCCACGATATGGGCTTCGCCCATGCCCAGCGCGGTGCAGTAATCCCCGTGTTTGGCAAGGATGGCCAGATCGCCGTCAATGGCGCGGCAGACGATGCGCTCGGCCTGCCCGTCAAAGGCGCAGCCGTCCGGCGTGACCACCGTCAGATGAAAGGTCGTCATGGTTTACCCTTTCTTCGCTTTTGCGAACACGTCATCGATGGTGCCCGCGAACAGGAATGCGCTCTCGGGCAGCTCGTCGCACTCGCCGTTCAGGATCATCTTGAAGCCGCGCAGGGTCTCCTTGAGCGGCACATACTGGCCGGGCATACCGGTGAACTGCTCTGCCACGTGGAAGCTCTGGCTCAGGAAGCGCTGCACCTTGCGGGCGCGGCTGACCGTGCGCTTGTCTTCCTCGCTCAGCTCGTCCATGCCCATGATGGCAATGATGTCCTGCAGCTCCTTGTAGCGCTGCAGCACCTTCTGGACGGCGCGGGCAATCTCGTAGTGCTCCTGACCCACGACCTCCGGGCTGAGGATGCGGCTGGTGGAATCCAGCGGGTCCACAGCGGGGTAGATGCCCTGCGAAGCAATGTCACGGCTCAGGACCGTGGTGGCATCCAGATGGGTAAAGGTGGTGGCAGGGGCCGGGTCGGTCAGGTCATCGGCGGGCACGTAGACGGCCTGCACCGAGGTGATAGAACCCTTGCGGGTGGAGGTGATGCGCTCCTGCAGAGCACCCATCTCGGTGGCCAGCGTGGGCTGGTAGCCGACGGCAGAGGGCATACGGCCCAGCAGTGCGGACACCTCAGAGCCTGCCTGCGTGAAGCGGAAGATGTTATCGATGAAGAGCAGCACATCCTGATTCTTCACATCGCGGAAATACTCCGCCATGGTCAGGCCGGACAGTGCCACGCGCATACGGGCTCCTGGGGGTTCGTTCATCTGGCCATAGACCAGCGCAGTCTTGTTGATAACGCCGCTCTCGGTCATTTCACCATACAGGTCGTTGCCCTCACGGGTGCGCTCGCCAACGCCGGTGAACACCGAGTAGCCGTTGTGCTCGGTGGCGATGTTATAGATCAGCTCCTGGATCAGGACCGTCTTGCCGACGCCTGCACCGCCGAACAGACCGATCTTGCCGCCCTTTGCGTAGGGGCAGATCAGGTCCACGACCTTGATGCCGGTCTCGAGGATCTCGGTGGTGGACTGCTGCTCCTCGTAGCTGGGAGCAGGGCGGTGGATGGGCCAGTAGGCCTCCGGGGCCGGGGCGGGCTTGTTGTCCACGGGCTCACCCAGCAGGTTGAACACGCGGCCCAGACACTGGTCGCCCACGGGCACTTTGATGGGTTCGCCGGTATCCACGGCTTCGGTGCCGCGCACCAGACCATCGGTGCTGTTCATTGCAATGCAGCGCACCACGTTATCGCCGGTGTGCTGTGCCACCTCGACCACCAGCTTTTCGCCGTGGTTGTCGATCTCGATGGCGTTGAGCAGCTCCGGCAGCTGGCCATCCTCAAACTGGATGTCCAGCACCGGGCCGATGACCTGGAGCACCTTGCCGATATGTTTTTCGGACATAGGCTACAACTCCTTTTTGATAGGTTTTAAATCTCCGCGCCGGCCACGATCTCGGTGATCTCCTGCGTGATGGCAGCCTGACGGGCACGGTTATAATACAGGTTCAAATGGTCGATCATCTCACCGGCGTTCTTGGTGGCGGCATCCATGGCAGTGCGGCGGGCGGCAAGCTCACTGGCTACGCTCTCGCACACGGCACCGTAGACGATGCCTGCCACATACTCCGGGATGATCGCGCTGAATACTTCCTCGCTGCTGGGCTTGTACAGGATCTGGCTGCGGCGGGCATCCGCCTTCTGCTGCTCGGTGGGTTCGATGGACAGCGGCAGCACCTCCATGGTGGCTGCGGTCTGAGTCATCATGGAATCGAACCGGGTGTAGCAGATCTTTACCGCATCGTACTCGCCCTTGAGATATCCTTCCGTGATCTGGCGGGACAGCTGGAAGCACTCGCCCACCGAGACATCTGCCGCCAGCAGCACCTCCTGCGTGAACAGGGGCACTTCGTGATGGACGAAATACTCTGCCGAACGCTTGCCGATGGGCAGCACCAGCACTTCGCCTTCTTCGGCCCCGGCCTGCTTGAGCACGTTGGAATTGTATCCACCGGCAAGGCCGCGGTCGCCTGCAATGACGATGAGCAGGGTGCGCTTCACTTCGTCACGGCGCAGGTAGGGGTTGCGGGCGCGGGGGTCGGCCGCGGCGATCTTGGTCAAAGTCTCATGCAGCGTTTCAAAGTAGGGGCGGCTGTGCTCCACCCGTTCCTTGGCGCGGCGCATTTTGGAGGAAGCCACCAGTTCCATTGCCTTGGTGATCTGCATGGTGCTCTCTACGCTTTTGATGCGCAGCTTGATGTCCTTCATGGAACCAGCCATGCGTTACGCCTCCTTCCTTAGTGCGCCTTAACGAAGCTGTCGGTATAGGCTGTGAGCACGCTCTTAAGCTGCTCCTCAGTGTCCTTATCCAGATTGCCGGTGGTGCGGATGGTCTCCATGACGGCGGCACCCGCAGCATTGTTGTCCAGATATTCGTACAGGCCCTTCTCATACTCGGCCACGTCCGGCACCTTGACCTTCACAAGGTGATCGTGAATGGTCGCATACAGGATGGCCACCTGCTTTTCCACAGGCACGGGAGCGGAGCGGTTCTGCTTGAGCACTTCCACGATGCGCTCGCCCTGTGCAAGGCGGGCCTTGGTGTCGGCATCCAGATCGGAACCGAACTGTGCAAAGCTCTGCAGCTCGCGGTACTGGGAGTAGATCAGCTTCAGGGTGCCGGCGACCTTCTTCATGGCCTTGATCTGGGCATTGCCGCCCACGCGGGACACCGAGATGCCGGGGTTGACTGCCGGCATGACACCGGAGTGGAACAGCTCCGTCTCCAGGAAGATCTGACCATCGGTGATGGAAATGACATTCGTGGGGATGTAGGCGGAAACATCGCCCGCCTGCGTCTCGATGATGGGCAGAGCCGTCAGGCTGCCGCCGCCCAGCTCATTGGAGAGCTTGGCCGCGCGTTCCAGCAGACGAGAGTGCAGATAGAACACGTCGCCGGGGTAGGCCTCACGTCCCGGGGGACGGCGGATCAGCAGCGACAGTGCACGGTAGGCCACGGCGTGCTTGGACAGGTCGTCGTAGATGATGAGGACGTGCTTGCCCTGATGCATGAAATATTCGCCCATGGCACAGCCGGAGTAGGGTGCGATATACTGCAGGGGCGAAAGCTCGGATGCCGTTGCGGACACCACGATGGTGTAGCCCATAGCACCGGCCTCGGTCAGGCTCTGCACAAGGTTTGCCACGGTAGAGCGCTTCTGACCGATGGCAACGTAAATGCAGATGACGTCCTTGCCCTTCTGGTTGATGATGGTATCGGAGGCGATGGTGGTCTTGCCGGTCTGGCGGTCGCCGATGATCAGCTCGCGCTGGCCGCGGCCAATGGGGATCATGGAGTCGATGGCCTTGATGCCGGTCTGCAGCGGCTCCTTGACCGGCTGACGGTCGATGATGCCGGGAGCGCGGCTTTCAATGGCGCGGAACTCGGTGGTCTCGATGGGGCCTGCGCCGTCGATGGGCTGGCCCAGCGCGTTGACCACGCGGCCGATCATGGCTTCGCCCACCGGCACGGACACCACCTTGCCGGTGCGCTTGACAGTGCTGCCTTCCTTGATGCCGACGTCGGAGCCCAGCAGAACGATGGAGACGGTGTTCTCCTCCAGATTCTGGGCCATGCCGTATTCGCCGTTATCAAACTGAAGCAGCTCACCTGCCATGCACTTTTCCAGACCACTGGCGCGGGCGATGCCGTCGCCCACCATAATGACCGTGCCGGTCTCGCTCTGCTCAATGGCATTTTCGTAATGCTTGATCTGCGCACGGATGATCTTGGAGATCTCTTCAGGTTTCAGTTGCATCTTTGTTTGTTCACCACTCAATTCTTAAAAATCTTTCGGGTGGAAATTCGATCACAGTGTCACGGAAGCAATATCCCTGCGCAGGGCGGACAGACGGTTCTGCACCGTGCCGTCCAGCTCGGTGCCTTCGATATCCAGCCGGATGCCGCCCAGCACTGCCGGATCGACCTTTGTTTTCAGGTCGATGGTCTTGCCGGTGAGCTTTTCCAGCTTTTCGTGCAGGCTCTTTGCCTGCTGCTCCGTCATTGCCACTGCAGTGGTCGCCGTTGCTTCCAGAATGCCGTGCGCCTGATTGTAGCGCACACGGTAAGCCCGTGCACAGCCGGACAGCTCCCGCAGGGTGCCCTTCTCGCACAGGATCTTCAAAAAGTTCAGCACATAGAGGTGGACCTGATCCCGCAGTGCTTCATCCAGCAGGCCGCAGCGCTCTCTTTTCGGGATGCTGGGGGTGCTGAGCAGATGCAGGTAGTCCGGGTTTGCCTTAAAAAGCGCCACGGCTTCGTCCAGCTCGCCCAGAATGCGGGCCTCCAGCCCTTCCTCCGCCGCCAGATCGTACAGGCTTCCGCCGTACATCCTTGCAGTCTCGGTCATGATGCTTCACCCACATTTTTGATAAATTCGTCGATCAGATCCTTGTGGTCCTTCTCGCTGATCTCACGCTCCACCACCTTGGAGGCGATCTCCATGGCGATGCCGCCGATCTCGTCCTTGACCTCGTTCACGGCCTTCTTGCGCTCCTGCGCAATGTCGGCTTCGGCCTTCTGCTTGAGGGCAGCAGCCTGCGCGCGGGCCTCGCCCACGATCTCTTCGCCGCGGGCGGTGGCCGTCTTCTGCGCATTGGCAACGATCTCGTTGGCCTCGGTGCGGGCATTCTGCAGGTTCTGCTCGTACTCTGCCTTCATAGCTTCGGCTTCGGTGCGCAGCTTGGTGGCATCGGCGATCTGGCTGTCTGCCTTCGCCTTGCGCTCTGCGATCACGTTTTTGACCGGATTCAGCAGGAACTTTTTGAAGATGAACAGCTGGATCATCAGGTTGCAGATCTGGGCCAGAAAGGTCCAGCCGTCCAGCGTGATCAACGCCTGGTACAGTTCCATAAGCGTCTCCTTTCGTTATTTTGTAAAAGGTTCCGCTTATGCCAGGAACTTCATGAACATACCGGGTGCCAGGAAGATCAGCAGCAGGCCGGTGACGAAGCCGTAAATACCGGTGGTCTCGGAAAGTGCAACGCCCAGGATCAGGGTGCTGGTAACGTCGCTCTTGCACTCGGGCTGACGGCCCACAGCTTCACAGGCAGCAGCTGCTGCGTTGCCTTCGCCGATACCGGGGCCGATACCTGCGATCAGTGCGCAGCCTGCGCCGATGCCGCAGCCTGCCAGAGCGATACCACGAGCGAGGTACTGAAAGTCAGTCATAAGATTTGTCCTCCAAAAAATTTTTTTGTTTTGGGAGATGCCGTTGTGAGGGCTTAGTCCTCACCGGCAGCACGTTTGATGAAAATTGCGGTCAGGGTACAGAAGATGAACGCCTGAATGCAGCCGCCGAACCAGTCGAAATACAGGCCCGTAAAGGCCGGGATGCCGATCTGGAACAGCTGGATCTGGCTCAAGGCACCCGGCAGCCAGCCGAAAATGACGTGGCTCAGGCTTGCCAGCGCCCAGTACAGCAGTGTGGAAATGACCGTACCGGACAAGATGTTGCCAAAGTGACGGAACGCCATACTGACGGGGGTGGAAACCTCCGACAGCACATTGATGGGTGCCATGATGAAGATGGGGTCCAAAAGACCTTTCAGGTAGGAAAGGATGCCGTTGGTCTTGATCTTGTAGTACATGATCAGCACGAACACCACAATGGCCCACGCCGCCTCGGTGTTCAGGTCGGCTGTGGGGCTCCACAGGCCGATGACACTGATGAGGTTGCAGCCGATGCTCAGAGCGAAGATCGCGCCGATGAGCGGGATATACTTATCAAAGTGATAGCCCATGTTGTCGTGCACGAACTGGTCCAGCCGTTCTACGATGAACTCGGCGGCGGCCTGCCGCTTTGAGACATTTTCCAGCTTGAGATTTCTGCCCAGCCAGATGGCAAGACCCGAAAGCAGCGCCATGACGATCCAGGTACTGACTAAGGTCTGGGAGATCTTGAAATCACCCAGCAGGGGGATGTCCGTATGGATGGTATACAGGATCTTTGCGCCGTTCAGTTCCATTTGTTACGTTTCACCCCCTTCGTCACGGGGTTCAGCTTCCGGCTCCGGTGCGGGTTCGGGGTCGTCCTCCACAGAGACGTCCACCGAAGGCCCGGCCGGTGCAAGAGGCTTGTACTTTCCGGTTATTTGCAGGTAGTAGATCGTAACGCGCGGGAAAAGCAGCGGCAGAACACCGGCAAACGGCTGGAAGCAAGGTGCCCCGATGGACACGATGATCCACACCGCCTGCAGAAGCATCCGGACATTGTAGGAAGCCTGCAATGTCGCTTTGCGCCGTTTCTCATCCTGCTCGTCGATGACCTTCTGGCATACGAGGCAGATGCCCGCAAAGTTGCCGATGGCCACCGCCGCGCCGATGAGACTGCCCAGAACAACAGTGTAATCAAATTTCACCCAGCCAACCAGGTGCAGAGCTGCAAAGATCACCCACATGACGGCGGTACAGATGGCCGTGCCGCAGGCGATGCGGGTCAGCTCCTTTTTGGATTCCGGCTGCAGTTTCATAAAGGGAAACCTCCTGTTAAGTTTACTGATGCGAATTGAACCCCACCCGCTTTGGTTTTTCCTTTTTGGTGCGGTCCATGTGTTCCTTTGCAAAATACCAGAAGTTCTGTGCCCCGGCAGCAAGCCCCAGCAGGATGGCCGGCAGGAACACCCATTCCGGCCAGCTCCAGTTGTTCACCGCCCACCATGCACCGCCCAGACACATGACCAGCGGCAGCAGCATATTCAGGCCCAGCTGGGTCAGCCAGACAAGATCCTCCAGTGCCTTATACCAGCCCTTCAACCTGCGTTTCCTCCCTGTGTGATGTGCCTTTGCAAAAGCCAGATTCTGGATTCTTTGCCAAGGATTTGCAGTCAGCAAAAAATCTTATAACGATAGTATAATTCAAACCGGCCGTTTTTTCAATCAATTTTCCACTGTTTTCTAGTAAAATTTCATAGTTTGTTCACACTAATGCCGTAACTGTACGCCCTGTATGGAGTTTGTGCGTCTGCGGGCACATCAATACCAAAAGTTTGATGGATTTGTTGTGCAGAATGCAAAAAACGGGCGAACCCTCTCAGGCGCTGACGCGCCAGCTCTCCCGAAGGGCGAGCTTTTATGCATCTTTCGGGCAGCACAAATAAAGCTCCCCCTTTCGGGGGAGCTGCTGAGCGAAGCGAAGCTGAGAGGGTCACACGAAAAAGCCGCCCGGCTCTTTGGGAACCGGGCGGCAGCCGTTATGCAGTTTTCAGAACATTACCAGAGGTTTGCCGTCTCATTGTACAGGCCCTCGTAGCTCTTGGCGGAGACATCCCAGCTGAAGTCGCACTCCATGCAGTGGTGTACGAGGTTCTTCCAGTTCTCCTTGTCATAGTAAGCATTCTGTGCGTTGCAGCAGGCCACATACAGCTCGTGGGCATTGTAGCCCGCAAAGGTGAAGCCGTTGCCCTCACCCATGGTGCTGTCGTGGATGGAGTCGCGCAGACCGCCGGTCTCGCGGACGATGGGAGGCGTACCGTAGCGGCAGGCCACCATCTGTGCCAGACCGCAGGGCTCGCTCTTGGAAGGCATGATAAAGGCATCTGCGCCTGCGTAGATTTCCTGCGACAGGGCCGGCTCGAAGCCGATGTAGGTGCCAACGCGGCCCGGATGGCGTGCGCACAGGTCGGAGAAGAAGTTCTCGTACTGGCTCTCGCCGCTGCCCAGAATGACCAGCTCGATGCCGCGATCCACCAGGCCATCGGCGATGCTCTGCACCAGATCAAAGCCCTTCATGCCGACCATGCGGCTGACCATGGCAAAGACGGGGCTGCCATCCTTGTTCAGGCCGAACTTATCCTGCAGGGCTTCCTTGCACTTTGCCTTGCCCTCTTCAAAGTTGGTGATGTCGTAGTTGAAGGGGATGTTCTTATCCGTAGCGGGATCGTTGGAATCGGTATCGATGCCGTTCAGGATGCCGCACAGCTTGTACTGCTTCTCGCGCAGCAGAGCGTCCAGACCATAGCTGAACCACGGGTCGAGGATTTCCATGGCATAGGTGGGGCTGACAGTGGTGATCTTATCGGCAGTCTCGAAAGCACCCTTCATGAAGTTTGCGCAGCCGTCGTACTCTACGATGTGCTGGTCACGGCGGCCGATGCCGCAGGTATCCTCCAGAATGTCGGTGCCGTACTTGCCCTGATAAGCGATATTATGGATGGTGAAGATGGTCTTGATGCGGTTGAACTTATCCAGATGGCGATAGTACAGGTTCAGGTACACCGGCACCAGAGCGGTCTGCCAGTCGTTGCAGTTGATGATATCGGGGGTGAAATCGATGTAGAACAAAGTCTCTAAAACGGCGCGGGAGAAGAAGGCGAAACGCTCGCCGTCATCGTAGAAGCCGTACAGGCCGCGGCGCTTGAAGTAATACTCGTTGTCCAGGAAGTAGTAGGTCACGCCGTTCCGCTCGGTCTTGAACAGGCCGCAGTACTGGCTGCGCCAGCCCACGGGGACGGAATAATTGGTCACGTACTCCAGCGTATCACGGAACTTCAAATCGCCGTACAGGGGCATAATGACGCGGGCATCCACGCCGTCCTTGACCAGAGCCTTGGGCAGGGCACCCGCAACGTCGGCCAGACCGCCGGACTTTGCAAAAGGGGCAGCTTCCGAAGCAGCATACAGGATTCTCATAGGATCGCTCCTTCCATATAGTGGGATATTTTCGTTCTCCCCCACCGCCCTTGCAGGCAGCACGAACCATTTTTACAAAAGAGCAGGCGGGGGCACACAGATGCCCCCGCCCCTCTCAAGAGGGGCTACCGGGGAGGAAGCCGCCCCTATGGATAACTCAGTAAAATCAGACGGTGTGCTTCTTCTGCACGTACACCGGGAAGCTCTCGGTGCCGGACAGCTTCTTGCCGGCGGTGATCTTCACGTTCTTATCGGTAACAACGCAGTCCAGCTCGGCATTGGCTTCCACAACGGTGTCCTGCATGAGCACGCAGTTCTTGACGACGGCACCCTTCTTGACCTTGACGCCGCGGAACAGCACACAGTTCTCCACCGTGCCCTCGATGACGCAGCCGTCGGCCAGAATGGAATCGGTCACCTTGCAGCCCGGCACATAGCGGGTGGGGTTGTCGTCGCGGATCTTGGTGTAGACCGGGCTCTTCTTGGGGAACAGCTTTTCCAGATTCTCGTCATCGGTCAGCTTGAGGTTCTCGTCGAAGTAGCTCTTCATGTCACAGACATGTGCCACATAGCCGGTGTACTCCAGAGCGTGGATGTTCAGGATGTTGACATTGTGGGCCAGAATATCGCGCTCGAAGTAGATCAGGCCGCGGGAGGTCGCATCCCGGACCAGCTTGAGCAGGGTCTCGCGCTCCAGAACATAGATGTTCAGGTCAAGGTTCTGCACGCCGGGGCGGTAATCGTTGAACAGCAGCTCGGTCACACGGCCGTCGGCATCAACGGTCAGGGTGTAGTTGTCATTCTTGCGGCCCTCGGGGATCTCAGTCTTCTGGTAAGCGACGGTCACATCGGCACCGCTTGCCTGATGAGCAGCCAGCAGGGCGTTGAAGTCGTAGTTCAGGGCAACATTGGCGTCGCTCATGACCACGTACTTTTCCTTCTGGTTCTCCAGGAAGTTCATGATAGAGCCCAGAGCTTCCACACGGCCGGAATAGATGCGCACGCCCTTCTCAGCGAAAGGAGGCACGATGTTCAGGCCGCCGTGACGGCGGGCCATATCCCACTCACGGCCGGTGCCCAGATGATCCATCAGGGAGTGGTAGTTCTTGCGCACCACGATGGAGACATTGGAGATACCGCAGTTTGCCATGCTGGACAGAACAAAGTCCACCATACGGTAGCGGCCCGCGAAGGGGATCGAAGCCATTGCGCGCTCGGTCACCAGCTCGGGGACGGTATTATCATAACTGTTGGGGAAAATAATACCCAACGCATTGGTGTTCTGGCTCAGCATACTTCCATACCCTCCTTGACGGATTCAAAGACTTTGGCACCTTCCTTGACGGTTGCGCCTGCGCCGACGGTCAGGCCGGTGCCCACATGGGCAATGGGGCCATCGCCGCCCACTCGTGCACCTGCACCGACCACAACATCCTCCGCCAGGATGCAGCGTTTGACAACAGCACCAGCCTTGACCACAACGCCGTCCATCAGGACTGCGTCCTCAACGGTAGCGCCCTCTTCCACAACAACGCCTGCGCTCAGCACAGAGTGATGCACATTGCCGTAGATCTTGCAGCCCTCGGTGACGAGGGAATCCTGCACCACAGCGCGGGGACCAATCTTCTGCGGAGGCAGGACCGGGTTGCGGCTGTAGATCTTCCACTTCTCGTCAAAGATATCGATGCCGGAGTTTTCAGGGTCCAGCACTTCCATGTTGGCTTCCCACAGGCTGTCGATGGTGCCCACGTCACGCCAGTAGCCGGCAAAGCGGTAGGCGTACATCTTGCGGCCGTCGCGCAGCAGGGCGGGGATGATGTTCATGCCAAAATCGTTCTTGGAGTTGGGGTCTGCTTCGTCCTCTTCCAGATACTTCTTCAGCACATCCCAGTTGAAGATGTAGATGCCCATGGAAGCCAGATTGGACTTGGGTACCGGGGGCTTCTCCTGGAACTCGGTGATGCGGTCGTTCTCGTCAGCCACCATCAGGCCGAAGCGGGAGGCTTCCTTCCAGTCCACTTCCATAACAGCCACAGAGAACTCTGCGCCCTTTTCCTTGTGGAAGCGCAGGAAGTCGGCATAGTCCTGCTTGCAGATCTGGTCGCCGGACAGGATGATCACATACTCGGGATCGTAGCTGTCGATGAAGCCAATGTTCTGGTAGATGGCGTTTGCAGTGCCCTTGTACCAGTCGGTGCCCTTTGCCTGCTCGTAGGGCGGCAGGGTGTGCACGCCGCCGTGCAGACGATCCAGATCCCAGGGCTGGCCGTTGCCGATGTACTCGTTCAGCTTCTGGGGCTGATACTGGGTCGCGATGCCAACGGTGTCGATGTTGGAGTTCACGCAGTTGGACAGCGGGAAGTCCACGATGCGGTACTTACCGCCGAAGGACACTGCGGGTTTTGCCGTTTTCTGTGTCAGCGCGTACAAGCGCGAGCCACGTCCACCGGCAAGGATCATTGCCACAATTTCTTTTGCCATAGCTTTATTCTCCCCTTTAACATTAACATTTCCGTTGTTCGGAAATGAGCGTCAACATGTGCGGTATGGGTCGGCCGAAGTGCCGGGTCATTCCTTGGGCTCCTTCGGTTTGCGGGTGCGTTTTGCGGGTGCTTTTTCCGCCTTGGGTTCTGCCTCTGCCTTGGGCTTGCGGCCGCACTTTTTGGGTGCTTCCTCGGCCTTTTCCGGCTCAACCTTTGCCTTGCAGGCGGTCTTTTTCACCGGTTTTTCCTCTGCAGCGGCAGCTTCTGCCTTGGGCTTGCGGCCCGGCTTCTTTACCACCTTTGCTGCAGCTTTCTCCGCAGCGGTCTTTGCCTTTTTGGCTGCGGTCTTTTTTCCCGCCTTATCGGTCTTGTCCGCTGCGGCCTTGCGGGTGCGCTTGGCGGGCACTTCAAAATACAGGGTGCTCATGGGCGGCAGGGTGATGGTGATGCTCTGCTCAAACCCGTGCATCGGCTTTTTGTGGGTGCGCACGGCCTTGTTGTGGACTGCGCCGGAACCGCCGAACTCTGCATCGTCGCTGTTCAGGATCTCCTTGTAGGAGCCTGCCACCGGTGCGCCCAGCGTGTAGCCCTCGCGCAGGACGGGGTTGAAGTTGCACACCACAAGGATCTGCTTGCCGGAAGTGTCCTTGCGCAGGAAGGCGATGACGCTCTGCTGCGAGTCATCCGGCACGATCCACTGGAAGCCCTCCCAGCTGTAATCCACCTGCCAGAAGGCGGGATGCTCCTTGTAGAAGGCGTTCAGGGTCTTGACGTAGGTCTGCAGCTCGGTGTGCTTATCGTAGCCCAGCAGCATCCAGTCCAGCGGCTTTGTCTCATTCCACTCGGCGAACTGGCCGAACTCCTGACCCATGAACAGCAGCTTCTTGCCCGGGTGGGCCATCATGTAGCCAAAGAAGGTGCGCAGGTTTGCAAACTTGGCGTCGTACTCGCCGGGCATCTTGTTGATCAGGCTGCCCTTGCCGTGCACCACCTCATCATGGCTGATGGGCAGCACAAAGTTCTCGCTGAAGGCGTAGAAGAAGCTGAAGGTGACCTTGTTGTGGTTGCCGGAACGGAAGAGCGGGTCAGTCTTCATGTAGCTGAGCATATCGTTCATCCAGCCCATGTTCCACTTGAAGTTGAAGCCAAGGCCGCCGTCCGAAGCAGGCTTTGTGACCATGGGCCATGCAGTGGATTCTTCCGCGATCATGTACTTGTGGGGGTGACGGCCCAGCACGGTGTCGTTCAGCTTGCGCAGGAAAGCAACAGCCTCCAGATTTTCCTTGCCGCCGTTCTTGTTCGGCTCCCACTCGCCCTGCTTGCGGTTATAGTCCAGATACAGCATGGATGCCACCGCGTCCACGCGCAGACCGTCGATATGGTACTGCTCCAGCCAATACAGTGCGCTGGAGATCAGGAAGCTCTGCACCTCGCTGCGGCCGAAGTCGAACACCATGGTGCCCCACTCCTTATGTTCGCCGCGCTTCGGATTCGGGTCCTCGTAGCAGGCTTCGCCATCAAAGTTGTACAGGCCGAACTGATCCTTCGGGAAGTGAGCAGGCACCCAGTCCATGATCACACCAATGCCGGCGGCATGGAGCTTATCCACAAAGGCCATCAGGTCCTTGGGGGTGCCGTAGCGGCTGGTGGGTGCAAAATAGCCGGTGACCTGATAGCCCCAGCTGCCGTCAAACGGATATTCCATGACCGGCAGCAGTTCCACATGGGTATAGCCCATCTCTGTGATATACGGGATCAGCTCGTCTGCCAGCTCGGAATAATTGTAGGGCTTGCCGCCCTCCTTCATCTTCCAGCTGCCGGCGTGCATCTCGTAAATATTCATCGGGCTGTTGATCACATCAGCCTTTTTCTGTGCTGCCTGCCATGCATCATCGTGCCACGCAAAACCACTGATATCGTAGACCTTGCTACCGTTGGACGGGCGGGTCTCGGCGTGGAACGCATAGGGATCGGCCTTATAGACCAGATCACCTGCGCGGGTGGTCACGCAGTATTTATAAACATCATATTCCTTCATGCCCGGGATGAACAATTCCCATACGGAATCGCCATCCACCTTGCGCATCGGGTGGCTGCCCGGCTTCCAGCTGTTAAAGTCGCCCACCACGCTGATGGCTACAGCATGGGGTGCCCACACGCGGAACACCACACCTGCTTCACCGGCACGCGTTTCCATGTGTGCGCCAAAGTAGCGGTATGCTTCACAGTTATTGCCCTGTTTGAACAAATACACCGGCAGGTCCGATGCATTGCTCTGGATCTTCTCCTCGGTCGGTTTCATAGACTGCTCCTCCCCGTACAGATGCACAAAGCGCACCTGTAGCTTTTTACCCTTTTATATTAAAGAATTTCGGTCTGTTTTTCAAGAGTTTCGCCGCATTTTACTGTAAAATTTACCATAATCTTTTCATTGATATTTTTCTCTTATATACATACCCGCTAAATTTTTACAAATTTTATGGTGAATCCTGCCAATCTGACAATAAAAAAGAGCCTCTGCGCACCCTCCCAAAGGGAAGGTGTACAGAAGCTCTCTGTTTCTGTTGAAAATTTTCAGTTCCGGTTTCCCCGGTTCTTTTCAGCCTGCTCAGTCCACCACGTAGACGTTCACCTGAATGGCTCCATTGATCACGCTCTCGGCGTAGGTCTCGTAGAACAGGTCCACAAGGATCTGGCCCTTCTGCACGGCAATGCCGGTATCGGTAGCCACCGCATAGCCGTACACGAACTTGCCGTCGGTGGAGGTGATATACAGCTTGGTGCCGTAGGGGATCACATCCGGGTCCACAGCCACAGTGCCGTAGCCCAGACCCAGACCGGAAGAACCCTTGCCGGTCTTGGAATAGTAGCCGGTGGCCTTGCCGGTGAGCACCTTGCTGTAAGAGGCGGGTGCATTGGTGGTGCCGTCCGGGCCGGTCAGCGGGGAGACCGGCGCGCCTGCGCCATAGGTCTTTACGATGTGGTTGGTCGGCTCCACAGTGGTGGTGGAATCCACCACGATGCTGTTTTCCAGCTCGCCGTCCACATAGCGGTCGCGGGTGGTAATAGTCTGCTGGCCTTCCGCACCATGGCGCACCGTGGTGGCGCGGCCGGTGTTGCGGAAATACAGGCTGGTGTAGACGTACTCGGTATCGTAGGGGATGGCCTGCGTCTCCACACGGTCGGTGTAGTCCACGCGGTGCACCGTGATGGTGGAACCTGCGCTCACCAGCTGGTCCAGAGCAGGCTCGGTGTAGTCGTCACCCTCCAGGGTGATACCGGCACGCTTCAGGGCATCCGCCACGGTGCCGAACACCATTTTGACGGGGTACTCCTGACCGTCGGCAGTGATGCTGACGGAGAATGCGCGCTCAATGTTCAGGGCGGCAAGATTGCCGCTGTAGGCCGTGTAATAGACCTGATCGCCCTCTTCGGACTGGATGCCGGAAAGGTTCATAACCTGTGCAGGGTCGGTCTCGGAGGTGAGGATCACCTGCCGGGCACCATTGGAGTCTGTGACGTAGGTCAGCCGCAGATTCGCAGCGGTCACACTGAGTGTAGCCACAAGGCACACGACCATGACACAAAACGCCAGCACACGGGGAGAGACTGCATGCTTGCAGTCAGACAATGCTTTCTTCAATTTTACGGAAGCGATACGAGACAACTCCTCTCTTTTCAAAATTGGCTGCGGCTGCGGACATGTTTTTCATGCCCCGGCCGCCCGGACTGCGGGGCGGGCAGAAGCCATCTGGCCCCACAATCAAATACGATGCCCTCTTTTTGGTAAAATCGAGCATCGTATACAATTTGGACTCCGCTGCGGAGGGTGCAATTACCCTCCCGGCCCGGACCCCATCTGCCCGCGCCGCGCCGTATATAAGACGGCTTTTTACTTCATCCAGATAAATTTTAAACGCTGCAACGTCTGTTGGTTTCGTTGAGCGGGTCTTATTTTACCAGCTCAATGGCCATTTGTCAAATCACCTTCTCATACTTTGTTAGTTTTTTGACGTTATTTTTTGTGCAACTTTAACATTGTTTTCTCCAAAATATTGTTTTTTCGGTTATTTCCTTCCGATTTTCGACCTGTTTTCTGGGGTGTTTTATTCACGAATTTTTAACATTTATTTTGGACTTTTTGCACCGGAAACTGCACTTTTGGGTTCGTTTTCCCATGCGGCAAGCGGCCAAAAATCGCTGGTTTTCCGTACAGAACCACCTCTTTTTTATCCCATTTTTCACCCACAAAGAACTGTGCGAATTACCCATGAAAAGCGCCTTCCGGCAAAATGCCGAAGCACAGAAATTTGTGCAGCAAAAGACCACACTGGCAGCTGCCGGGCAGCGGCTGTACAATCAAACAAAAAACAGAAAGGAAGGTTTTCAAGTGAACATCAAGATCATTCAAAGGCAGTGCGGCGGCACTGAATTTCTGTCCCAGCCGCACCGCCTGCACCTCGGTGCACAGAACGCTGCCGGTGTGGACGAGCTGTGCTTCACGCTGCCGGAAGCATGGGCCGGGTGCACCGTTGCGCTCTACCTGCGCCGCAGCGACGGCACCCTGCTGGCACCGGTCTCACTGGACACGCAGCACTGCGTCACCGTGGACCGCCGCCTGACCGGAAGCACCGGCGGACAGTGGATGCTGGCAGCCATCGATGCCAGCGGCTACGCCGCCTATACCCGGCCCGGCAGCTACGACACCTACGCCATCCTGCCCACCGACGGCGGCGTGGAAGAGCTGCCGCCCTCGCAGTATGAGCAGTTCGTGGCGCGTGTGCTGGAAAGTGCCAGTACCGCTTCCACCGCCGCGCAGCGTGCCGCAGCCAGTGCTGCAAGCACGGCATCCAATGCGGCACAGGCCCAGACCGCGGCACAGCGCACCAGCGCCGACAGTGCCGCTGCATCCCGCTGTGCAGCCCGTGCCGAGGCTGCTGCCGCACGGGCAGAGGAGCTGGTGCCTACCGACGGTCAGGTAGTGAGCGTGAACGGCAAAAGCGGCATCGTAAAACTGACGGCGCAGGATGTGGGGGCGCTTCCCTGCCCGGCAGTTCCGGTCTCCGGCCAGCTGCTTCGGGTGCTGAGCGTGGACCCCAACACCGGGGCCGTGTTGACCGATACTGCCGCCATGCCGGATCTGTCGCCCTATCTGCGCAGCAGCACGGTGCCCACGGCTTCGGCCCCCGGCGCAGTGCGGGTGGACCCCGCCTGCGGCATCAACGTGCGCAGCGACGGAACCCTGATCATCGCACCAGCTGCCCGCGAACAGCTGGACAGCATGACGGATGCACTTCTGCCGCTGACCGCAGCCCTGCTGCCTTATGGCGTGAAGAAGGCTCTGACCACCGCCGCAGCCGCCGGGGAATGGACCGCTGCCGAAAAGGCAAACGCCCTGCGCACCTTCGGTGCCGATTTTTCTTCCTATTATACAAAGGAAGATGTCGATGCTCTGCTGGCCGCACCCAGCTCCGCTGCCTACCCGGTGGGCAGCATCTACCAGAGCACCAACCCCACCAGCCCTGCCGCCCTGTTTGGCGGCACATGGGAGCAGATCGCATCGGAGCGCGTGCTGATGGGTGCCAGCAGTAGCCACGCAGCGGGCACCTTGAAAACCCTGACCTGACGCTTGGGTATCTGGTGGACGACACCGAGCCAGTGGAGCACCCCGCCGTGGAAGGCGTGGAAGAAGTGAGCCACTACGAGACCGTAACGGAGTATCCCGGCGGCGGCAGGGATGTGCGGAAGGTCATCGACGTGCCGGGCGTGCCTGCGCAGGCCGCATGGACCGAACAGGTGCCGGTGCAGAGATACATCCGCTATACGGAAGAAGAATTGGCCGCGCGGGAAAAAGAGCGCCAGCAGGCCGAGGAAGCAGCCCGTCTGCCCGAGACGATTGCCAGCCTGACCTGCCAGCTGACCGACCTGCAGCTGGCCCTGTGTGAACTGTACGAAGGAGGTGGTGTGTAATGGCAAGGATCTATGCGGCCCTGATCCGCAAGGGCATCAAAACGCTGGAGGATGTGCCCGCCCGGCTGAGGGATGCCGTGGCAGCGCTGCTGCAGGAGGACGGCCATGCTTAACGTTTACTCCCGCGCAAGGGATGGCGAAACGCTGCTGAGCCGCAGCTTCCGCGCAAAGGAATTTGCCTGCAAAGACGGCACCGACCCTTTGTTTGTGGACAGCGAACTGGTGCAGGTGCTGCAGGCCATCCGTGACCATTTTGGCGCACCGGTGGTCATTACCAGCGGCTACCGCACCGCTGCACACAACAGGGCTGTGGGCGGGGCGGTTTACAGCCAGCATCAGTATGGCCGTGCCGCGGATATCCGGGTGTCCGGCGTGCCGGTGGAGCAGCTTGCCGCCTACGCCGAGACCCTGCTGCCCGGCACCGGCGGCATCGGCCGCTACCCCGCAAAAGGCTTTGTCCATGTGGATGTGCGCAAAGCAAAAAGCCGGTGGGTCGGGTAAAGGCGGTGAACGGAATGGAAACGATCTTATCCGCTGTCATTGCCGGGGCCGTGACCCTGATCGGCGTGCTGATTGCCAACAGCCGCAGTCAGGCCGTGACCGACACCAAGCTCGAAGAGCTGACCCGCGAGGTGCGCGAGCATAACAATTTTGCCCGCCGCGTACCGATTTTAGAAGAACAGATGAAGGTGGCCAACCACCGCATCGCTGACCTTGAACAAAATGAGAAAGTGAGGAATTGATATGAACTTTGGTAAAATTTCTGCCGCCACCATCGCCCGCACCGCTGTGCTGCTGCTTGCCCTGACCAATCAGGTGCTGAGCGCTCTGGGCAAACCTATGCTGCCCATTGAGAGCCAGACTGTGGAACAGCTGGTGACCGCCGGCATCACCACCGTGGCCGCGCTGATCAGCTGGTGGAACAACAACAGCTTCACCTCTGCAGCCATTCAGGCCGATGCCGAATACGCCCGCCTGAAGCAGAAAAGTGAGTGAGAAAGCCCTCGAAGCAGTGTATCAGTAGTACTTTTTGACTGAAAAGTATTACTGATGCAGTCATCTTTCACAGCAGCCCCGGAAGGCACACAGACAGCCTTTCCGGGGCTTTTTTGCTGCCCAGATGATTCGTTCACGCAGATTCAAGAACGTTTCGCGCAGGTTTCGATGACTTTCGCACTGAAATCATGTATAATCCGGGCAGAAGCAAATCGGAAAAGAGCAGTCAAGAGACTGTAAGCGGCCCCCTAACGCCCCAACGTAAAGGGACTGTTGCAAAATAGTCCCAACAAAAAAAAGAGATAGGTTTCCCGAAAGGGGGTGCCTATCTCATTTTTTTTGTAAACTGAGATTGTGAAAAAACAGAGAGAACCCGCGCGCTGGGTGCATTGCAGCATACCAGAGCGCGGGTTCTCTTTGATCTATAAAAAGTTTAATCGTCGTCGCTGTCCAGCTTGAGCACAGCGGTAAAGGCTTCACTGGGCAGGGAAACGCTGCCCAGCTGACGCATCTTCTTTTTGCCTTCCTTCTGCTTTTCCAGCAGCTTCTTTTTGCGGGAGATGTCGCCGCCGTAGCACTTGGCAAGCACGTCCTTGCGCATGGCTTTGACCGTCTCACGGGCAATGATCTTGCCGCCGATGGCAGCCTGTACCGGGATCTCGAACAGGTTGCGGGGGATGTTGTCCCGCAGCTTTTCGCAGATGCGGCGGCCCTTGGCATAGGCGTTATCGCGGAACACAATCATGGACAGCGCGTCCACAGGGTCGCCATTGAGCAGGAAGTCCAGCTTGACAAGGTCGCTCTCGCGGTACTCCTTAAACTCGTAATCGTAGCTGGCGTAGCCCCGGCTGCGGCTCTTGATGGCATCAAAGAAGTCGTACACGATCTCGCCCAGCGGCAGAGCATAGTGCAGATCAACGCGCACATCGTCCAGATACTTCATGTCGATCAGCACGCCGCGCTTGTTCTGGCACAGATCCATCAGGCCGCCCACATAGTCGTTGGGGGTGTACAGGTGCACATCCACAAAAGGCTCTTCCTGCTTGACGATATTGGACGGGTCGGGGTAGCTGGAAGGATTGTCGATCATCTCCACAGTGCCGTCGGTCAGGGTAAGGCGGTAGCGCACGCTGGGGGTGGTGGTGATGATATCCAGATCGAACTCGCGTTCCAACCGCTCGGTGATGATCTCCATGTGCAGCAGGCCAAGGAAACCGCAGCGGAAACCGAAGCCCAGCGCGGCGCTGGTCTCCAGCTCAAAGGTGAGGGAGGCATCGTTCAGCTGCAGCTTTTCCAGTGCATCCTTCAGGTCGGGGTACTTGGCACCGTCGGCGGGGTAGATGCCGCAGAACACCATAGGCTTGACCTGACGGTAGCCGGGCAGTGCTTCGGCGGTGGGATTATTGGCCAGCGTGACGGTATCGCCCACGCGGGTGTCCTGCACGGTCTTGATGCTGGCGGTCAGATAGCCGACCTCACCAGCCTGCAGCTGGGCACAGGGAGAAAGGTTGGTAGCACCCATGTGGCCCACTTCTACCAGCGTGAACTCCGCGCCGGTGGCCATCATGCGGATGGTATCGCCGGGCTTCACGGTGCCCTCAAACACACGGATATAGACGATAACGCCCTTGTAGCTGTCGTAGATGCTGTCGAAGATCAGCGCCTTCAGCGGGGCATCCGGGTCGCCGGTGGGAGCAGGAATGTCGGTGACGACACGCTCCAGCACCTGATCCACATTCAGGCCAGTCTTGGCAGAGACGCGGGGCGCATCCAGACAGGGCAGGCCGATCACGTCCTCCACCTCCTGCGCCACCTCGTCCGGGTGGGCGCTGGGCAGGTCGATCTTATTCAGGATGGGCACCAGTTCCAGATCATGCTCCAGCGCCATGTAGGTGTTGGCCAGCGTCTGAGCTTCCACACCCTGGGTGGCATCCACCACAAGGATGGCACCCTCGCAGGCGGCCAGACTGCGGCTGACCTCGTAGGCAAAGTCCACGTGGCCCGGGGTATCGATGAGGTTGAACTCGTAGGTCTTGCCGTCCTTGGCGGTATAGTTCATGGTGACAGCGCGGGCCTTGATGGTGATGCCGCGCTCGCGCTCAATGTCCATGTTGTCCAAAATCTGGTCTTCCATGGTGCGCTCGTCCACGCTCTTGGTCAGCTCCAGAATACGGTCCGACAGGGTGGATTTGCCGTGGTCAATGTGTGCAATGATGCAGAAATTGCGGATATTGTCTCTTGCCATGTAGTTCCTCCGGGAGAAATTTAAGCTTCCAGTATCCAATCCTCGACATCCACGATCTTTCCGTGCTCGAGGTAGACGCGGGGCACGCGGCGGGACACGCCGCACAGCACCTCGTAAGAAATGGTGTCGGTCTTGCGGGCGATGGTCTCGGCAGTATCACTGACGCTGCCGCCCCACAGGATGGCTTCGTCGCCCTCGTGGATGTCCGGAATACCGGTCACATCCACCATCATCTGGTCCATGCACACGCGGCCCAGCACCGGGCAGGCCTTGCCGTGGATCTCCACGATGCCCTTGCCGCAGCTCAGCTGGCGGGGATAACCGTCCGCATAACCGGTGCACAGGGTGGCCACCAGCGTGGGCTTATCGGCGGTGAAGCGGCGGCCATAGCTGGCGCTCTGACCGGGCTGCATTTCCTTGACCATGCTCACCACGGTCTTGAGGGTCATCACCGGCCGGAACTGCCCAAAGCGCACCTCGTCGCTGGGGTCGTAGCCGTAGAGGATGATGCCGGGCCGCGCCATGCAGCGCTCCCGGGCCAATCCCTCGGGCCAGTCCGGGTGCAGCATCACGCCCGCAGAGTTGTCACAGTGGACGGTCTGCGGCTCGCGGCCTGCCGCCTTGAGCGCATGGAACGCTCTGACGAACAGTGCGTGCTGCTCCGCGGTGTAGGCAACGTTCTCTTCGGCGGTGTCGTCGGCCACCGAGAAGTGCTGGAACAGGCCGGTCATCTCAAGGCCCGGCAGCTCACACACAGCCAGCATTTCGCGGATGGCGGCATCAAAATCGGTGCGCAGGGCAAAGCCGATGCGGCCCATGCCGGTATCTGCCTTGAGGTGGATCTTTACTCTGCCGCCTGCCTTTACGGCAGCAGCGGAAAGGTTCTGCGCCTGTTCGGTGGAGTAGCACGCTACGGTGATATCCTCGTGGATGAGGGTCTGGGCGTACTCCGGCTGAACATGGCCCAAAATAAGGATGGGCAGAGTCTGCCCGTCCTGACGCAGCTGCACGGCCTCGGTCAGGCAGCTCACTGCCAGCCATGCTGCACCCTCCTGCGCAAAAACGCGGGCACACTGCACAGCGCCGTGGCCATAGCTGTCGGCCTTGACCACCGCGCACAGCGGCAGGTCACCGGCCCGGGCTTTGACGGCCCGGAAGTTATGCCGCAGGGCATCGAGGTCGATCTCGGCCCAGACGTGTTTTTCAAAAGGTTGAGTCTTCATGATTCATTCTTCCTCGTTTGTAATTGCAAAGCTGCCGCGCCCGGTGTGGACGGGCCGCCAGCCATCGATGCCGCTCTCCTGCAGTGCGTGCAGGGTTTTCTGGCGGAAAGCGTGGTCGGTGCGGCAGCGCTCCTTGACGAACTCCTTGGTCTGTTCGCGCACGGTCACGCCGTCGGCAGGGCAGACGCTCTTGACGATGGGCAGCCCCTCGGCGTGCACTGCGGAAATGACCTCCTGCTCGGTGGCCAGCAGCATGGGCCGGATGAGGGTGAGGTCCCGGCGCGAAAGATAAGTGACCGGCGAGAAGCAGCCGATGCGGCCCTCCCGCCAGAGATTCATGTAAAAGGTCTCCACGGCATCGTCCAGATGGTGGCCCAGCGCCACCTTGTTGCAGCCCAGTTCCTGCGCTGCCGTGTGCAGTGCACCGCGCCGCAGCTTGGCGCACAGGGCGCAGGGGTTCTTCTCCTTGCGGTAGTCGAACACCACAGGGCCGATCTCGGTACGGCGGATCTCATAGGGGATATCGTACTGGGCAAACAGCTCCTGCAATACGGTATAATCCATGGGCCTGCCGCCGAACTGCGGGTCCAGCGTGACGGCCTGCACCGTAAAATCAAAGCCGATGTACTTGCGCAGTTCGGCAAGGCCGATGGTAAGGGCCACGCTGTCCTTGCCGCCGGAAACGCCCACCATCACTTTATCGCCGGGGGCGATCATTTCATAGTCCTGCACAGCCTTGCGCATCAGGCCGCACAGACGCTGCATTGCACGGGAACTGCTCATAACAGGGTCACACTTTCCACAAGGTTCACAATGTCGTTGATGGAGGCAAGCTTCGTCAGACCGGAAACATACACCACGTCACCGCTGGGGTAGGTAATGGTGGCCAGCACCGCATAATACGCCTGAATGTCGCAGCGTACGGCCTCCACCTCGGCACCGTCCACGGTCAGGTTCACCTTGCGGGGCTTGATGACGCCATAGGCCTGCTTGAGGTCCTTCTCGGACGCATCGATAAAGTCCGCGTAGCTGTCGGCAGTGCCGCGCTGCAGCAGCACAGCTTCGTAGTCCTCACCGTCGGCGCTGTCTGCCGTGGCGAGTTCCAGCACGGTGCCAAGGGTGCTGTCCTCGGTCATCTGGCATACCTTCCAGATGGAACTGTCATAGTAGACGGAAACGCCGTTTGTGCCGGTGTAGTGGGTGTCCGGGTTTGCGGGCACGCTGCGGTTGACCAGCAGCGTTAAAATAATGTAAGCAATGATGCCCAGAGCAACAAAGATGCCCATAGCGGCCAGAAGCTTGGAGGTGCGGCGCTGGGCAGAAGCGTTGCGTTCGATGTCGTTTGGCATGTAAAAAATTCTCCTTGTATCAGTGCGCAGCAAAAGCTGCCATATCCTTTATAGTATACCACACCGGCAGACAAAATTGTAGCGGGCAGCGGCAGAAAATGTGCGGCCGTGGGCAGAAAATTTTGCAAAAAATGCGTTTTTAGAAATAATGAGGATTCAAGAGAAAACGTGAGATTTTGCAAGATTGAAAAAATTACAATGAAAAAATCAAAAAATGCTGTTGACAGGCACCTTTTTATGATGTATACTGACACTCGCGCCCCAGAAAGGCGCCTGAAACGTACAAAAAGCTTATCAGGAGGAAATAGATATGAGCACTACTCTCGTGAAGCCCGCTGAAGTCGAGCGCAAGTGGTACCTGCTCGACGCTGCCGGCAAGAGCCTGGGCCACGTCGCTGCTGAGGCCGCTGTTCTGCTGCGCGGCAAGCAGAAGGTCGATTATACCCCCAACGTGGACTGCGGCGATTTCGTTGTTGTCATCAACTGCGATCAGGCTGTCCTGACCGGCAAGAAGGCTGAGCAGAAGTTCCACATCACCCACAGCAAGTACATCGGCGGCCTGAAGAAGGTCCAGTACAGCAAGCTGATGGCTGAGCACAGCGATCTGGCCATGACCTACGCTGTCAAGGGCATGATCCCTTCCAACACCATCGGTGCTAAGGCTCTGACCCGCCTGCACTGCTACCAGGGTGCCGAGCACGCTCACGCAGCTCAGAAGCCCGAGAAGATCGAGTTCTAAGAAGGAGGCAATCGAACATGTACGAAACCAAACCTTATTTCTACGGCACTGGTCGTCGTAAGGATTCCGTTGCCCGCGTTCGTGTTTACACCGGCACTGGCAAGATCACCATCAACGATCGTGATATCGACAATTACTTTGGTCTGGAGACCCTGAAGCTGATCGTCCGTTCTCCGCTGGTCCTGCTGGGCCTGGAGGGCAAGTACGATGTCGTCGTCCGCGTTTCCGGCGGCGGTGTTTCCGGTCAGGCTGGCGCTATCCGTCACGGCCTGAGCCGCGCTCTGCTGCAGCAGAACGAGGAGAACCGTGCTGCTCTGAAGAAGGAAGGCTTCCTGACCCGCGATCCTCGTATGAAGGAACGTAAGAAGTACGGTCTGAAGGCTGCACGTCGTGCACCTCAGTTCTCTAAGCGCTGATTTTACCCATATTGCAAACTTTGCAGCTCTGCCAAGGCAGAGCTGCTTTTTTATTGCAAGTTTTCTGCGACTGCACTGACAGGCTGCTGGCCCAGCGGCATCAGCAGTTCAGAGCAGACAAAAAATGCAGTAAAGACTGCACTGAAAGTGGCAGTTGAGCAAAGCGAGGATTCTTATAATCTGGTCGAAAACAAAGCGCTGAGCGTAAAAGCACGGGCCATTCTGGAGGCATATCTTAAGGAAGTTGAGGCTGGATACACGGATGTCTTTGAGCCTCAGAATGTAACCCATATTTGGCCGACAGATGTAACTGTCGGTGACGACGGATTCGGAACGGCTGTCTTTTCCATGCCGGAGAATGCTGTTGATCCGCAGGCGTGGAAAAGAGCTGCGAATGCATTGGTGGCAAATTTTCTGTGTTATTATCAATACAATGGCAATACTGTTGAGTACTGCGTTGAAATTGTGAAGCAGGAGGCCGCAGATGGACAAGGTGAAGCGGCAGACTATATGGTGATTTTTGCCAAAAAACATGATGGGGAGGAAGGCGGAGAAATCTGGACGCCGCCGGCACTCTGATATTTTTTGATACCAGCATCCCTGTATAAACCCGGAGAAAAAGATTTGACAAAGCTTTCCGGCAAAAGAAAAACGCCTCAGAATTTCTTCTGAAGCGTTTTTGTTCAAGTCGGCGACTACCTATTTTCACACGCCGTTTCCAGCGAACTATCTTCGGCACAAGTGAGCTTAACTTCTGTGTTCGGAATGGGAACAGGTGGAACCTCACCG